>MDTF01012636.1_pt1 | contig 37423 bp, 43 predicted proteins | sample 811191 | NCBI WGS metagenome assembly MDTF01 (sample SAMN05326649, study PRJNA326480) | marine metagenome | isolation source: seawater | place: Southern Ocean | collected 2011 | reverse complement strand
ACAGGTCGAAAATTATTGATTTATGGAAAAAGAGTTATTGAAGAAGTATATGGAGATAGAATTTGTACAACCAAGCATGGTGATGTGCGATCAAAAGCAGAATATATATATGGAGATACGGATAGTGTATTCTTCACATTTAATTTGGAAGAACTTGACGGCAAAAAAATACTTGGAAAGAAGGCGCTTGAAATAACAATTGAACTTGCTATTGAAGCAGGGAAATTAGCAAGTCAATTCTTAAAATCGCCACATGATTTGGAATATGAAAAAACATTTCACCCATTCTTATTATTATCTAAAAAAAGATATGTTGGAATGCTTTATGAAAAGAATCCAAATAAATGTAAAAGAAAATCAATGGGTATCGTCCTAAAAAGACGTGATAACGCTGATGTCGTTAAAGATATTTATGGTGGAAATATCGATATTTTAATGAGTAATGGAAATGTATCGGAGGCGATGAGTTTTACAAAAAACTTTCTACAAAATATAGTTGATGGTGATATAGATATGAAAAAGTTGATTGTTAGTAAATCGTTGAGAGGATGGTATAAAAATCCCGATAGTATTGCACATAATGTGCTGGCTGAGAGAATGGGTAAAAGAGATGCCGGAAATAAACCAGCGGTGGGTTCTAGAATTCCTTACGTATATTTCCAAACCAAGGGGAATCAGCGAAATAAAAAAATTAAGCAAGGTGATAGAATAGAGCACCCCGATTATATGATCCAACAGGGATTAAAACCAGATTATGTGCATTATATTACAAATCAGATCCAGAAACCTATTACTCAAATATATGCTTTGGTTCTTGAACAAATGCCCCAATTTAAAAATAAGGTAACGGGGTTCAAGAGGAGATTGAGGATGTTGGATAGAAAACATAAGGGTGATCCGGAAAAAAGAGATTCCGAAGAAACCAAAATTCGTAACGCGGAAGTTAAAAAGATATTATTTGATACACCTTTGAGGCAAGCAAATAATATGAAAAACGGACAACAAACAATATTGAACTTCTTTTAATAGCGTTCAATGAGGATTTTCTGGATCTAATAAAAAATCTACTTTTTCTTTTTTGCACCATCTGGTACACATCGGTATCCATCCGACAAATCCTAAAATTAATCCAGCAAATATAAACCAACAAATAGTTTCATTCTCCATATTTTAAAATACATAAAAACGTTTTTAGGTATTTAAGTGACTATCTAGTATTGCTTATTATATATAAATCTTTATTTAAATCAGGTAAGGCGGATGAATGTAATTGAAAAATGCATTTATTGCGAAAGATAAAGGTCATGCGTGCAGTGATAGGATCTTCTAAACCCTTCCATTTCCATTTAATAAACGCGGTATTAAGATATACGTTATCGGTTATTTTTGAGATGTTATATTCTTTCGCAACAACTCTAATTTCGGGCAATTTCGCAAAATAATCAAAATATTTCTTAATATCTTCACCATTCCTTTTAACTTGGGACACCGTTCCTACCAAATTACCATCTGTGCAGAATAATTTGCTGATGGCTTCGGGGTTATTTCTCTCCGTAACTTCTCTAATCCATAAATTGGTAAGATCTTCAATCTCTTTCACTGATACACTCGCATATGTTTGCTTGAAAATAGTCAATGATAATATAAGAAGAACGCAAGCTGCACCAATTACAATTTTGGTAATTCTGGAACTTTTCATATAAATAAATGCTATATTATAACTTTTAGAAAACATAATCTGTTTGATGTTTATAAAATAATTTTTATAACTTTTTATAAATTAAAAAGAATTTAATTTCAAATTTTAAGTTGTCGTAATTTATTAATCATTAATATATTACGATAAATTAAGATTTTATCTTCTCTTTCTTGTTTTTCCCATCACCCAAAACGTGTATACAATGCTTCCGCTACAATTTGGAACAATACGCTTTTGGTCCACTACAAGATTTACACTCAGACGACGCTGCTATGTTACGTGTCTTTTCACTGCACACATTATTGCCGCCTGCGTTCCTGTTTTGTTTCAGCCAAGCATTTTTTCAATATTTCAATGAGGTGGAGGTTGTTCTACTTAATCCTAATGTTGATGCTACTGCTGCTTGAAGGTTGCTGTTATTATTCCTGCTGCTGCTGCTGCTGCTGCTGCTGCTGTTGATGCTGCTATCGCTGCTGCTGCTGTTGCTGCTGTTGCTGCTGCTGTTGCTGCTGCTTCTATTGCTGCTGTTACTGCTGCTTCTCCCTCCAATGTTACGACAAACTCATTAAAGTTGATCTTACCATCGCCGTTAATATCCAATATGGCCATAAGTGTGTTTATCTCATCTGGTGTGAGGTTACTGTCTATTTTTTCAAGATCGTCTGCGGTAATAAACCCATTTTTATTAAAGTCATATTTATCAAATTCTGTATTTTGTCCCGGGAATGCTGCTTTTAATACTGCTGTTGCTATTGCATCAACTTCTTGCGTGGCGGCTTCTTGTGTTGCACTTTGGGAATTCGGTGTTGGATTCTGTCTTCCACTACAATTTGGACAATACGCTTTTGGTCCACTACAAGATTTACACCCAGACGACGCTGCTATGTTGCGTGTCTTTTCACTGCACACATTATTGCCGCCGGCGTTCCTGTTTTGTTTCATTATGCCCAATGATTTCATACTTCCGATTGACGGGTTTGTTTTTCCATATCCCTGGAAACCAGATGATTGTTGAAACATTTTTCCATCCAATGTATAAAATCGCGACCCTTGTCCTAAAGATCCAGCGCGATTTTGTTTTGCTCTCATTACTCCTCTACCTGGCATTATATATTATACGGACAAAATAAGTTTCTATCCAGTTGATGTTTCTGTAGACGTAAATGCAACAGTTGTCTCGGAATTTTCTATGTAATCCCTAATGTCGTAACGACAAATCGGACACGATGGACTATTTCTGAAATGTCTTCTTAAATTTGCTTCTCTAAAAATATGAGAACATTGTTTTATTCTCAATATGGAATCCGTACCCACGAATAAATTTAGATCTATTGGACACGTAGTCTGATAATTATCAGAAATATCTTGCCACATCAATAACTCGGTACTGCGCATTATTTGACTATGACTAGCAACTATTCTAACAGGGGGTTCTAACAAAGAATTATTTAATAAATTCGAAATCGTATTGTCTGGTTCGGAAAACCGGAATATTCGATGCGAATTATGAAAAATATTTCTCCGCCTTATATTTGTCGAATTTACAGAATTGAACGGACCATGTCTTGTATTAATTGCGGGTGTCTCATTATTCAATTCATTAACCATTGGTTGAAGACCGCCAGGAATTTCGACTGGTGCCGGCGTTGTAGGTCTATAAATAACAGATGATGTATTCCAAGACACAGAATTAACAGGCATACTACTGCTCCTGCGATCAATTGTATTCCATGTAGGTTCTTCTACGACATTTGTACGTTCTGTAGTGTTAGACCTTGGAGTCCTTGGAAGTGTTCTGGACCCTTGTGGTGGAACAGTAAATTCATCAAGTTGTTCCAGATTGTCTGATCGCAATGTCCTAGTAGGTACTGCTGTTGTTGCTGCTGTTGGTGCTGATGTTGTTTGTGTTGTTGATGTTTGTGTTGTTGCTATTGGTGGTGTAATATGTGCTATTGGTGCAGTTGCGGCGGTTATTGATGGTGTCCGTGTGGGTGCTCTTAAAGGTGATAATGGTGGTCTTAGGGGTTGTGTTCTTATTGTACGCGGCGTTGCTCGTCGAGATAAAGGGTTTGGGATTCTAACATTTCTCAAATTAGTACTATGCGCATATAAACTAATTATCTCGGTAACTCTTGTGTTTAAATTCATAATGTTATTTCCAATACGATCAATTCCCCTTTGCTGTTCCGTAACAAACTGTAAATATTGAGAAATAATTGAATTCATGTTTACACTCATATAGTATAAAAGGACATTATTTGTTAAAGATAAATGATTTAAGAATATAACAAAAAATATTCATATTAATGAATACAGATGAAAAATTTGATAAATATAAAAACAAGGGTATTTCCGGATTAACAAATTTAGGAAACACCTGTTTTATGAATACGGCCTTGCAATGTATGTCTCACTCATACACATTAAATGATTTTCTAGAGTCCGGTAATTATAAAAAAAGATTAAATAAAACAGCGGAGTCACTTATTTTATTGGAATGGGATAAATTGCGTCAATTATTATGGAGTGAAAATTGTATTATTAGTCCGGGGGGTTTCTTTTCATCGGTTCAAAAGGTGGCTAAAATAAAAGATAAACCTATTTTTACAGGCTACGCGCAGAATGATTTGGCTGAGTTTTTGGTTTTTATTATTGACTGTTTTCATACGTCGATCCAACGTGAGGTAAATATGACGATTACAGGAGATGCGGAGACAGAAACTGATAAATTGGCGATTAAATGTTTCGAAATGATGAGAAACATGTATAAAAAGGAATACTCCGAATTCTTAAAGTTATTTTATGGAATTCATGTATCGAAAATTTCGACACCCGATGGAGAGTATATAAATGCTAGTCCCGAACCATTTTTACTATTAGATTTAGCATTGCCGGATGAACTACCAAAAAATGGACAATACTCATTGATTGATTGTATTGATACATATACAAAGGTTGAAATATTGGATGGTGAGAATATGTATCAAAACGACAATACTGGTAAAAAAGAGGTTGCTCACAAACAACTTTTGTTTTGGAGTTTGCCTGAAATTTTCATAATGACTTTAAAAAGATTTTCAAATGCAAGTAATAAAAATCAGTCGATGGTCTCGTTTCCTTTAGACACCCTTGATATGTCTCCTTACGTTGTTGGATATGATAAATATTCATATGTATATGAACTTTGTGGTATATGCAACCATTCTGGTGGTGTATTTGGTGGTCATTATTCAGCATTTGTTAAGAACGCAAGTGGAAAATGGTATCATTTTAATGATGCCTCCGTAGAAGAAGTGCACGATTTGGGTTCATTAATTTCTCCTAAAGCCTATTGTTTTTTCTATCGTAAAAAAAAATAGATTAGTATATTATACGAATGTTAGACATAACTCCAACTCAAGGATTTCCCCATATGTATGATTTTGTAGACAAGACAATGTCTAAAGGTGCCAACCCACTTGTTCTTATTGTTCTAACTGTGGTAATCATGGTTTATTATCTATTGTTTAGTTATTTAGGTGTATCTAAAAATGTTGCCGTCGCGTCCACTTCTGGATCGGCTGTAGGTATTACATTTATAGAGGTTTTATTATGGGGAATATTTATATTTCTTGTCCTAATTAACGGATTACAATATTTTTTTAAAGTTGATATCAAGACAAGTATCAAAAATTTATTTTCGCCAACACCTGAAGTGGATATAGCAATTATAACACCATCGGGTCCTGAGGAAAACGATACTCGGGAAAGTGATGGTACAATACCAGAAATTATGGAAGATCCACAAGTGTTCCACATACCGGATAATAAATATACATATGGCGACGCCAATGCAGTTTGTGCGGCGTATGGTGCGAAATTGGCCAATTATAGTCAAATTGAAAAATCATACAAAGATGGAGGTGAATGGTGTGGTTACGGATGGTCAGCAGACCAAATGGCTCTTTATCCTACCCAACAAAATACATGGAAAAAATTACAAACAATAAAGGGTCATAAACATGACTGTGGACGACCGGGTATAAATGGTGGTTTTATCGGAAACGAAAACGTTAAGTTTGGTATTAATTGTTATGGTTATAAACCCAAAATGACACCACAAGAACATAAACTCATGGAAAACTCATCCATATTTCCAAAAACAAAGCAAGAAAGGAATTTTGAGAAGAAAGTTGGTAAATATAGACAAACTCTTCCAGATATTTTAGTTTCACCTTTCAACTACGATCAGTGGAGTCAAGTTTAATTAATTTATTAAAGAATATCTTTATAAATTAATGAAAAAAAATGCTCGTTGCGCATTTAATTATTTTTTAGGTTTGAATTATTTTCCAATAGGGTAATGATAAATCTTTTTACCTTCAGTTGGTTGATTTCCAAGACCAACGATTCTATCCCCTGTTGTGTTTTTCAAATCTGGTTGAAAATTTATATATTTTACCAATCGAGGTCTGTCCTTACATGTGGAATTCCCATGAACCACTCCGCAATTCCAAATGATTAATTGTCCCAGTTTATTTGGAATATCAACTCTTTTTAAACCAAGAGTTTCAAGGACTTCAACCGGGACATTCTGTGGTGAAGTCTTAATTCCAGGCCAATCAAGTGCTTCGCCTATTTCATTGTACTTTTTGTGTGAACCAGCGTAACCATACCATCCGGACTCGCTGTTGGATAATCCCAATACTGATTGAATTCTAGTATTAATCCCCTTTTTTGTATAGGGAGATCTGGCTATTGGATCATCCGCATTTCTCAAAACCGTTCCGTGGTCTCTGACTTCTTTACAGTAAGACATATCTGTATGAGCAACCATATCTTTGGAATTTTTATGAGGTAGTTTTAATCCAAATCGGGCCAAATGTCTTCGTATAGGATGTCTATATAAGGCGTTATATAGAGGTCTTAATCTTTCAGTAAAATCGTTTAGTTCTTTATTGTAATAAACTTCTTTCTGTGAAGTAGCTCGACCCATACCGCAATTCATAGCGTTCGCAGGATTTCTACAGTTGATATATTCATTTCCTGCTTTTGAAATATCTCCATACATTGCTTTGAACATTTGAGAATCTCTTGGTTGTTTGAAATATTGATTTGTTTCCATTTTTTTGGTGAGATCAATTTCAACATCTGAACGAGCAATTCCGCGGTCCGTAAAATATTTGTAGTATGATTCCATGCAGGTTCCTTGGACCTTAAGTATTTCTTCTTCAGTAAAGTAACCCATTTTTATGAGATCAAAGTATGCGTAACCATTTTCATATAGGGATTTCACTTGTTCTAAAATTGATTCTCGAGTTTCTTGAGTAATCTTCGACATTTTTTATCTTTCAACATAAAGATAAAAAACTTATTCAATTTTTTGAAATTACTTCGATTTTCGAGTTTTTCTTTTGTTCCCATTTTTTTTAACCCTCCTTGTTTTTCGTTTCTTCTTAACCACCTTCTTTTCATAAGGATCCACCAAAGATAATAATCTATCATATAAATCATCCCCTATGACTTCGGGTTCTGATACTACAACATTATCCAACGCATTAGTTTTTGATTTAATAGACTGTTGCAATAAAAACAATCCCGCAGGTACTGCTAAACTTAACATGCCGCCACCCTTTTGCATTTCCACTGTCGAAATAGCAGGCATTCCACCCTGCAATATTTTACTATTAATGGAATAACCACCTGATGTTATTTTGCCCCCTTTCGTTGTATTATATATGAAATTCTCTTCATCCATTTGATATATAATTAACACTTTTTATTTATATGTTTTTGCTGACCAATCATATGTTTTTATAGTTGCGCTATTGCTAGCAAAACCTTCCTTAATTTTTTTCAGTCTATCCTCTTCTTCTCGTGCGCATCGCTCCTTATATGTATTAACCATAGAAGCAGCCAATCTCGGATTATCACTAAAAATCTCCAAATCGTGATTTGGTTCAATATTGTTAAAGACAATTGCTTTAAATATACCGATGTGTTCAAGTTCACGCTCATTTGCGAATACAGTAGAGTAACTCTTTTGACAGAACCCTACCTCTTTTCGAAAAAAATTGTGGATTGCCGGTTCCAATCTTGTTTCAAATTCATATTTGTGCTCCTCCAAAAGCACGTCTCTGGTTGCTGGAAATTTCAAAAAATCCTCCAGAGAAAAGGATTCTATTAATTCTAATGTTTTGTTTTCAGGTTCTTCATCGTAATAATTCATTTCAAATTTTCGTTAGATAAGTTATATATAAATCTTGCTATATCTCTTTTAAACTGTTTTTCATTTTCTATTGTGAATCCTCTTTCATTCACAATTTTTTTCAACTTATAATAGAAATTTCTAACATATCTTCCATGCGTAACCTTCTCATTATCAACGATCCATTCGTTATCATCATATGATTCCACATTAGATTTCCACCACCAATCGTAATCAAATCGTTTGCGTGGTACTATATAATTGCTAAAATATAAGGAGTCGGACATTTAAACATATGTTTCGTTTTATATTTAAATCACTTTGCATATGTTCTTTTGATCTCCGGGACATATTTAACCTCTCGCTTTTGCTTAATATATGAAACCAACAATTTTACCTGTTCTTCATCTGAAATACATTCATTTAAACATTTGGTCATGAATTTAAAGTTGAGAGGTGCTGTAACTTTAATATTTTGGAATTTTAATACTCCATCTGTAATTTCAACAGTATTATGCGAAAGATTTTGGTCAACGGCATGTGCAATGATTGTATTGGACAATTGATTTTTTTGCTCTCTTAAACTCTTAATATGAGCAGCGTATTCTTTAAGTTTGTTATCAATGGTCACCCATTTTCTTATATTTTCTTCAAAGTTCATGTAATATAATAAAGCAAATATTTTTTAACTAATTTTTAAAGAGGTTAAAAGTTAGACAAATATTTGACTAACTTTTAAAAAATTTATTTACGACGTTTTTTACGTTTTTTACCTTTTTTGCGTTTTTTTGTTGTACACTTGCGTTTTCCACCACCTCTGGATTTACGAGATTTACGTACAGTTCTTTTTCCTTGTGCCTTAAGTGCTTCATATAATACGATACTTGGTAACGCAGTTTTAAGAGCGCCGACTACACTAGCTAATAAATTACCACCTCTTTTAGTTTTTGTGCCACCACGTCTACGACGACTGCGTCCTGAACCTCTTGATTTTCTAGTTTTTGTCATTATATATTATACTAAGAAAAAGATAAAAAATATGGTATTTTGATAGCCGGTTTATTATTACGCAATAATAAAATGAATATTCCTAAAATTAACAAAAAACTTATAAGAACGAAAATCATAGATAGAAATATATATGGATAAATTTCTTTCAATATTAAATCAATAATTGGATTAAATAACGCCTTAATCTCTTTTTTTACATCATCTCTTTTAATTATTTCCACACATTCAGATATTACATTTTCTTTGAACTTCCCCATTATTTATATAATAATATTATAATCCAGCTATTCGTACTATAATCCGGCTATTCGTACTATAATCATTTAAAGATTTATCTCTTATTCTGTATAATGAATAACGGTCAAATATATAATTTAAACCAAGAGACATTTCCCTTTGATGAAATAACTTTAACCAACCCACAAGGACTGCAAGGTGGAGCATATTTTTCAAAAATCAAACTTAAAAATGAACCAATTACATTACAAACAACAAAATGTAAAACCAAAAATGGTTTAGTTAAAACAGGAAAGAAAATTTATTGTGACCTAATGTTTGATAAAGATGACGAAACCGTCACCGATTTTATCGAAAAATTAGAAGAAACCATCAAAAATTTGATATATGATAAAAAAGATGTATGGTTCCATTCTGAGATGGATATGGATACAATTGAGTATCATTGGCAGCAGGTATTAAGAAGTTATAAAGGAAATAATGCATTGTTAAGATGTTTTATTAAAAAACCAAAGGGTAGATTAAATACCGAACCAACCATACAGATTTACGATGAGGACGAGTCTGTTCTTAATTTAGATGATATTACTAAAGAAAAGTCGTTAATGACCCTTCTTGAATTATCAGGATTAAAATTTACTGCCCAGAGTTTCACATTAGAATTTAATTTAGTTCAAGTGATGATTATTAAAGAGAGAACGTTTAGAAATAAATGCCTTATCAAGGTTTCAGATCCTGCGCGTAATACGAATTCAAAAGATAACCAACCCAAAGAAGTTGATGATGTTAAAGATGATATCAAAGATGATGATGTCCTAGATGATATACAAGATGATATGCGAGATGCAAAAGTTGAAGTCCTAGATAATACACAGGATGATATGCGAGATGAAAAAGTTGAAGTCCTAGATGATACACAAGATGATATGCGAGATGAAAAAGTTGAAGTCCTAGATGATAACAAAGACAATGTTAATAAAACTCTGGAGGTTGAAAGCGAAAAAGAAGATTTTGTTAAAGAAATTTCCCCCATAACGGTTGGTAAAAATATTAAAATGGGAGTTGAAGAAACTGAAGAAAAAAACGAAGAGATTGACGCCAAAGATTTCGAAACCCAATCTTTAGATGCTTCTGATAATTTAGAAGAATTTGACCCCGAAGAACTCATAATTAACGGAAATACTTTAGAGGAAAACGATGAGTTGAGTGAAATAAATCTTGTAGTACCCGAAGATGGAGATATTGTTAAACTAAAGAAACCAAATGAAGTTTATATGGAAATTTATCGCGAAGTTAAGCGGCGTGCTAAAGATGCGAAAAAGAAGGCAATTGAGGCGTATTTAGAAGCCAAGCGGATTAAATCTTTATATCTCCTCGATGAGATCGAAAGTTCGGACGATGAAAATGATCTTTTAGAACTGGTTAAAAATCATTAATTTCAACTATTGTATAAAAATTTTTTATATGCTAATTTTATAGAATGACACTCACAAAAACGTTAAAGAAATTATGTAGTAATCATATGGTTATTTTTACAGTTATTGCCGCAATGGTACTTGTTTACTTTGTAAATAATTATTCTGTGCAAAAAGGTCTTGTTCAATCTGGTTATAGAAATGGAGGTTTAGAAAGTGATGTTCCACTTTCAACATCATATAGAGGTGCTCAAAACGCATTGAACGTATCTCAAACAAATGGCGTGGGTAATGCAGCTTCGTGTTGTACTGGCGGTTCGCTAGCAAATCCTGCAAATCCTTTAGGGCAAAACTCTGGACCTGCCGGAATTGGAGGAGTTAGAACCGATATGCATGGATTACCTCCATCATGTACGAGACAACCAGTTGTTGATCCAAAACAACTTTTACCTAACGACAGCAATAATGAGTTTTCCAAAATGAATCCAATGGGTGCTGGAGATGTAGCAAACGTCAGTCTCCTTAAAGCAGGTTTCCATATTGGAATCAATACAGTTGGACAAAGTTTAAGAAACGCCAATCTTCAACTTAGATCTGAACCAGCTAATCCTCAACTCCAAACTGGTCCATGGAACACAAGTACCATCGGACCTGATTTCAATAGACGTCCTATGGAAATCGGATGTGGACCTAAATAGTTAAAATCATATTTGTATTAAAAAATAATACATATGATTTATATCACGTATATATAAATATGGCGCAAAAAATGAACATGATGGGTTATATTTTAGCAACGTTTGTGGTGGGAGTTATGTTGAAAATTTATTTGGAATCTGATGCATTTAATTTAAAATGTATTGTTTCTGATGTAGATGGAAACAAATATTGCGTAAGGGAACGCCCAAAACTACATCTGGTTGCTGACCTTTTAGCAACAGTCACGAATAAATTAAAGGATCTAGTAAAACTTGCCGAAAAGGAATACCCAACCCGTGAAAATGTCCAAAGGCTCGTTAAAAGATTTAATCCCGAAAAAATAACTGAAATATTGCCTACAAGCAAATTTACAGCCTATTCGGAAAATAAAGGTAAAAAATTAGCGTTGTGTACTACAATAACTAAAAAAGGCGATAATTTAATTGATGAAAACACACTGACCTTTGTAGGCATACATGAAATTTCTCATATCATGTCTAAAACAATAGGACATAATGATGAATTTTGGACAAATTTTAAATTTCTATTAAAAATTGCAGTCGAAAATAAACTATATACTCCTATTGACTACAAGAAAAAACCGCAAGAATATTGCGGTATGGACATTACGGATAATCCATATTATGACCTCTAACTTTTACACCTTTATAACATATTCTATAATAAATATTATAGAATATATTTATATAGATATGTCAATCATAAAAATCAACCATTTAGAAGGAAACATTATCAAAAAAATTTATGTATTCCACGGAGAGCACTCTGTAAATAAAGATTGGGAGGTGGATGGCACTAACATTTTCACAAAACAAGAGTCAAAAAATATATCAGATAATAATATTCAAGTTGAATTGATTAACGCCTATATACATGGCGATGATACTATTTCAACTATTAAAAAAAAGATTGTCCAGCATACCAAAATCAGAGTATCTACCAAAGAATTATATCTTTTTGGAATTCATAGCAAGGTATTAGATCCATCCGTATTATATAATCAGTTAACGCAAGTAGAAACTATGGATCTTACCAAGGATAGATTGTGTCAATATCTATTAAATATAGTTCCGGGTGAATGCGAAAAGGTCAATGAAAATTCAAGTTGTGACCTATTTCTCGAAGATGATAAAGAAGAATACGACTTTGAAGATTTTTTGGGAATGAAAAATCTTAATTGGGATACCATTCAGAATATAACAATACCAATAGGTCAGAATATTTCATTAAAAAAAAAATATCCATATACCGTTAATCCTTACAACTGTGTTATGATGGATACCATTATAAAAACTAGGGTTAAAACTATTTTAACTACGCAAAATTCAAATCTTCTATTTGAATATGGAAATCTTTGCGGAAATAATATCTTTGTTTGCATAGCAGAAGAAGTATTGGAATATTCAAAAGATGTACCTCATTTAACAGAAATAAATTTTATAAATCTCTATTTTCCAAATTTGTCTACAAAGAATAATATTGACTCTCTATCCAAATTAAAAAGTAAACAGGTTTCCTTGTACGACGAAACAAGGAAAACATTAAATAGTGTATTCGATAAATATAATGAGAAAATAGATCTGTTATACAATGTATATTATAAAAGGAAAACAGAACTACCTTACCAGAGCAATTCACCCGGCATTATACAAATGGAGTTTACTATGCATCCAAAATATAATATTAAAATGCCATTAGAAATATTATTCAAGTTGATACGCAGCGATAAACAAATTCCAATGGTTAAATATAATCCTGGGAGAGATAGAGAGAATATATACCGTTTATTTACAAATGATGAGATTGCAACAAATGGTAAAAGTATACCATATTTATATACAGAAAACAAGAATAAAAGGGGTAAAATTATCAGATTAAGTAAAACTCTCGCAAAAAAGAAAAGAGTTGCGTTCTATATTGAATACAGTTTGGATGGAAATGTATATATAATTACATGTGATTTTGAAACAAATGGGAATATTAATATTAAGATAGAGCACAACGCTTCTTTAAAATTGGACGTCATAGAAGATATTATTAAAAAGGCGATTAACGAACCAATTCTAGATAAAATCAAGTCATATCTTGAACAAAGTGGTTATACATTTATGTTATTTGATACATTTGCAGATGATAACATTGAATTTAAAAATATTACATTCCTGTCTTTATTGGAAATCAAAAAAAATATACATTTAAAAAATTATATGGCGTGTCTTTCTGGTATTTTCACAATAGTGGAAGGAGATTTAACATCGCAAAAAAATGAAATTAAAATGCAATATAAACGGGTGTCGAATTACAATGAGATGGATAGTATAGATTCGTTTATTAATGAAATGAGTAAACAAGAAGAGCCAATCGATAAAATTATCCACCAACTTACTGAAAATTTTAATTTAACTTTGGATATAGCAAAAGAAAAATTTGCGAATTGGGCGTCCCAAATTTCAACAGAAACAAATTTATTTGAAAATAAAAAGATCACAATTCGTACAAATACCGGATTTCCGGTATCCATCACCAGAAATAAAACAAACTTCGAAACTAAAATTATTATTAATTCTATAAACAATGTTAAATATTTACAATATATCGCCATATACATCGACACGATGTTGCGAATGATAATTGATAAAAATAGTACCGAAATCCCTTCTAAAACTATTACAAAATTGTGCAAAGGGAAAATAATAGAAGATGTTGTTGTTGAAGAGGATATTAAAGCGAAGGAGATTAAATTTGTTTCCGAGGAAGCCACAAGTACATTTCTTGATATGTTTGGTGAACAAGATGAAGATTTGGGTGATATGGGAGACGATATGGATTTTGAAATGGGTGATTTTGAAATGGATTTCGAAACTCCAAAAGATTCTCCTGCTAATACGCCACAGATAATTCAGGATACCTTGGATTCGCCTACAGAATCATTAGATTCGCCTACAGAATCATTAGATATATCACCAAAAAGTGATATAACCAGTGAAGCAGATGTTGATTTGGAAGGGATGGTTTTAAAAGGTAATAATAATATTTTTATGAAACGCAAAGAAGAATTGCAACCTGAACTCTTTCTCAAACAATCAAGTGGACGATACAAAGCATATTCAAAGGCGTGTCCTTCCCAATACGCCAAACAACCGGTCATTTTAACGCAGAAAGAAAAAACCTATATTGATAATCAGGATGCTGAGCACGGCACAACCAGTTATGACGAATTCATAAGTTATGGTAGTGGTGATAAAAAGTTTCACTATATCTGTCCTAGATTTTGGTGTTTATATGATGATAATGGAAAATCGAGATCTATTTCTTTGGAAGATATAAATAAGGGTAAATGTGGTGGTTGGGACGCAGTAATACCGCAAGGTGCAAAAAGTGTACCGAACGGCAAACGGATTGTAGAATTTACAAGTGATCGGTTTCATAAATCGAACGTTAAAACGAATAATAAATTGGTATATAAACCTATGTTTCCCGGTTTTATGGACCAAGATAAACATCCAGACGGTCTGTGTATACCCTGTTGTTTTGGAAAACCTACAGCAGTTGGAAAAGGTGATTGGGAAGAAACAGTGGATAAAAAGGGGAAAAAAATATATTCTAACAAAAAAACAGGCAAAACACAAAAAAAGGCGCCTATAATTAAATATGACGATATGTATCAACCAAAAGGTGATGGACCTGGAGGAAAAGGACCCTCATATAAAACGGACGCTAAGGGGAATATAATAATGTCTTCTATTAAAGGAGATAAAACCATACGCGATAGCGCTGCTCCCTCTAGAAGAAAAACATATAATAAATGCAATCAACGTGTAGATGGAACTAAAACAGATTTAATAACTAAAAAGGAAACAATTAGTAAGATGGATGAAGCTCCACTATTGGAAGCGTGGCCCTTAAAACAGGGACAATTGGGGTATCTCCCCATTTCAGTCCAAAGGTTTTTAGGATATAATTGTAAAGATTTATGCCAACAAAGTGCATCTGAAGCGAGGTTAAAGTTAGACGCACCATGTTTGTTACATAAAGGGATGGAAAAAAGTAATGATCAATCCTTTTTGGCGTGTATTGCAGATATGTATTATGATATGAAATATGACGATTTATCCGAAAAACCGCATTTAAAAATATCAAAACGACCAGTCATGACCATTGCTCAAATTAAGAAAATTATTGTAGATAAAATTAATATTGATAATTTTATAATTTTTCAAAATGGAAATTTGGTCAAGATCTTCGGAGATGATAAGGATGTTAATATTAATAAATATAAGAATAGCATTCTATACAAATCTCTCCAAAAGAGTATGAAATCCGTAGAATTTGATCCATATTTCAAAAGAGTGGTAACAGCACTTATAAATTTCAAGGCGTATATAGAAGACGATGCGTCTATTATAAACTACGAATACTTATGGGATTTCATTTGTATGTCTGGAGATGGTCTATTTAAAAAAGGGTTGAATCTAATCATTTTAAATAGTCCCAATGATGATATAACAACTAAAATAGAACTAATTTGTCCATCCAATCACTATTCATCACAGAATTATGATATTAACAAACGCATTCTGATACTTTATTCCAGAGATGGGTTTTTCGAACCGCTCTATAGATATACGCGTTTTGCAAAGAATTTATATGATGTTAGAAAATTATTTTATCTTCCCGATATTGGTTCTACAATGCCTATAATAGAACCTATTATGAGAACTATATGGAGCAACTTAGTAAATAAATGTAAACCTTTATCCAGTCTTCCAGAAACTTATAATAAGTTGAAAGAGTTTCGCAGTAATATAACTATTAATGAAATCCTTAAAATTTTAGATAAATCGAGCATTATATATGACCCGGCAATACAAATAGTCAACTTCAATTCTAAGGTTATTGGCGTTATAGCTGTTAAAAAAAGTGATAAGAAAGATAATGTATATATTCCATGCCTCCCATCTGCTATAGATCCACGTATCCCTTATGAATTTATAGGGAGAAGCGATATGTGGAATACATATACAGATACGGTAAATAAACTTAAGTATATAAACTCGGCTAGCAAGAAAAAAATTCCATGTGCACCAAAATTTAAGGTAGTGAATAATTCTGTTATTATTGGCGTTATTACCGAAACAAATCAATTTGTGCCTTCCGTGCCTTCGCCATACCAAGTTTCTCCTACCGGAAATGAACCGGATGGGATTGAAGTGTTGGTTTCAGATAATTTGAAATCAGATAATTATTTAGATATTGATAAAACACTATTTACAAATACTTCAGTTGATGAAAGTCGAATTGTTAAAGTGAAACAAATTAAGTTGGAAAGTTATTTTTATAACGTATTTCGTAACTCATTGAGGGTTATTTTATCATATTATGAAAATAAAAAGGAAAAAGATATATTATTAAATATCATAAATTCACAAACCGTTAGGTATTTGGATAAAATTGGTCAGGTCTCAGAAATTATTCAAAAAATAATGGATAAATTCGTAGGTTTTGTCATATATGACGCATCTACTCTAAATAAAATTAATAAAATAGAACTTTGTATGAATCTTTCGAAGGACAAATGCAAAACCAAACCGTGCACGTATTCTGGGGAAGAAAATGTGGACGGAGTTTGTAAGATATTGTTATCGAAGAATAATTTGATTAGTGGTGGTGATAATGAAATTCAGTATTTTACACGTGTTGCTAATGAATTGATTAAGTTTGAAAGAATAAAAACATTTATATTTAAACCTCAGACATTCTTATCATTCCAAAGCATGTCTTATAATTTAAAGGATGATGAAATAATATTATTGGAAGATTTATTATACGGTAATTATTTTGAAGATTTAATACCATTAAAACAAAACAAGTTTATACAAAATACATCGACCTGGGATAATACATCCCCTTCAACGAGCATACCATATGTTAATAATTTCAATATAGGAGTTGAACTGAAAACAGATACTATAAATAAGTGCATAATATCTGATCCAAAACAAAACAGGTTAACTTTGGGAAAATGGAGAGATAAGGGGTTGGAAAAATATCAGATAAAAGAGTTTCGTCAATCAAACAATTGTTCTTGGGAATTAATTAAAGAAATTATAAATATTAATAAAATTGGAATAAATCTCAAAATAGGAGAAGTTGTTGATGTTCTAATAGATTTATATTCATCTGTATTAAATAGTGATAAAAGGACTGATATATTAACAATAATGCGTTCGCAAGGAAAGAAATACCAATCTGACGGTATTTCTAGCGGCACAGATATAAGAGATATAATTACATCAACAAATTACTATTTGACTTCTCTTGATTTTTTCCTTCTTTCACAACATTACAAAATCCCACTAATTTTGTTAGGCAGGGGAAAAATTCCTACAACATTCTCGCAATATATATCTTTTATTAATAACAATAGTGATGAATGTTATGTGATTTATTGTGGAGGATTCAGCGAGGTTACTAGTGATAAAGGGCCCATTTATGGTATTTTAAGTGATGAAAATATGATTAAATTATCGACGAGTAAAATGGGAAACGGTTACACGAATATAACAAAATTAAATATTAAATCTCTCGACGCATATATAAAACGTGCAAAACAAGCAGCTATTTTAGGCAAGCGCAAGAAGAGAACAGTTGTCGTAAAAAAACCACATGTCGTGAAAAAAAAGGGGAAGATAAAAATTGAAATGTAATAGATTAAATTATAAGGTCAAAAAATGTCGCATAAGTTAATATTATTGGTGAGAACTGATCTCAAAATGAGTAAGGGAAAAATTGTTGCACAGACTGGTCACGCAGTGGTAGACGCCACAATTCAGGCATTAGCAAGAAAGAAATTAAATAAATGGAGAGAATGTGGCGAACCAATCATAGCATTAAAAGTTAAAGATGGTATTACATTAGACTGTCTTCTTAGAAGAGCTGAAAAAAGTGGAATATTATTTGGACATATAAAAGATGCTGGACTAACGGAGATTGCTCCTGGAACGATATCGGTAGGATTTATAGGACCGGGTCCTGTTGTTAAAATAGATAAAATAACCCGACAATTAAAATGTTTATAACAATATAAAATTTGATTGTTATATATGTATAATATGTCGATTAAATCAAACAATCTTATTTCAGAACTTCAACTTATGATAGATGATATTGGTAAATGGGAAACGCAACCACATAAAGTTTCGGTTAGTCCAATGGTTAAATGTATAAAAAATAAAACTATGGATAAATTTACTATATTATTGGAAATTCTAAAATCTCAAGATATTAGAATTAAAAAAATGGAAAATATCATATTACATAATAATTTAGTCCTCTAAATAGTCCAAAACCCCCAATATTAACTGTTCTTGTTCCGACAGTTTTTGAAAAATAAGCACTTCGTCAAATTTAAGTTGCATCATTCTATTCATTCCGTTTTTACAAACAATATGAATTTCATTATTAATTGATTTTATTTCACAAATAAAGGCGCCATTTGTTATTTTTAGATTTCCGACAGATTTTAAAGATATCCATCGTATGTAAAATCCGTATTGAACATCTCCAACTTCTGGACAATATCTATATTTTTTTAATTTTTTGTGGTATTCCTTTAATTTTTCACGGGGCAATTGTATCTTCTGCAATATATTATTTTTTTGATCCTTTATTTTTATTGAATTCAAATTCATAATAGACGAATTTGAATCGTTGTCCAAAGCGTCAATCAGTTGAGACATATCATTTTCACTCATATATTTATATATATGGTTATTTTTAATATAATTTATAAATATTCAAAAATTGGATAATCCTCTACGAGCAAAAAAGAGTTTTGAGATTTGACCAATTGTTTTTGTATTGTTTTGCAATACAATCTTTCAATTACCCGCGATTTCAATGTAGTAATTTTTATAAATTCGTCGATAATTGCTTGGATACCGTGTGCGACAGTCCATTTATTACGACATAATATACTTTCACAACACAAACATTTCATATTTGAAATTTTCATCATATCCTCCGAAAATATACTGTTTGTTCTGAATATTTCTTGTACGTTGGTTCCATGATAAGTCACCGTGGGCGGTTTCATCGGGTACGAAGTTGGAAAAACAAAATGCAATACTGGTTGTTTATTGCGAGCCAACGTTTGTAAAGATTTATATAATGTTATCGGTACATACATTGTTGATATATCATGTCTAATATTTGGAATTATCCAATTTTCACCATTTTCGTAAGCACGCATTTGTTCATTAATGATTCGCTTAGAACAAAAATTGTTATTATGTGTGGTTGTCATGTATAATGGAAGTAAAATAAATATGTTTTAAGTGTATTTATAATAATAAAATTATATGTGTATAAAAATGCATAAAAAATGAAAAGAGATCCGCAAGAAATCGTAAATTGGACATTTCAATAATGTCCAAAACAGGGTTATGCCACCGAAGGTTTATGAATTAAGTTACACCTTTTTACCACTTGCTAGATAAATGTAGGGATGCATTTAATATTGGTTGAAAAAATTTGCCTACAAAATAAAAAATCGTGAAAAATTCTCCCGAAAAAATCACAAAAATCTGCAAATATTTTTGGAACCTTTTGGATACATGAAAAGGTTCCAAAAGGTTCCAAATGAAAATTACGAGTTATAAACGTTACGATAACTTCTAAACAATTGCATCAAAAAAACGTCCTAAAAAACGCCTACATTAAAAACGATGGATAACTATGGATAACTGATGGATACATGAAAAGGTTCCTTTCCATTATCTAGGGCGTGTTTTTCAACAAGAATGTCGAAAAAAACACAACAATTCAACAAAATACATTTGGATTTTTGAAAAATTGTTGTAAATTGTATAAAATACAGAATATTTGAATTATTAATCGGGATAGACAATAATCGAGTATTATCTTGATTAATTATTGAAAAAAAAAGATTTAGGAACTTTTTATGTTATCCGAATATATATGGAAAAAAGTTCCAAAAAGGTTCCACTTACATTTTATTGTAAAAAATGTGACTATGCATCGAATAGAAATTCTCAATGGGTTAGACATTTATCCACTACAAAACATAAAATGGATAATTTGGATAACAAAATGGATAACAAAATGGATAAAATAAAAGGTTCCAAATCGCTTTTTGAATGTGTATGTGGTAAAAAATATAAATATCCTTCAGGGCTTAGTAAACACAAGAAAAAATGCGATAAGAACAAAAATCCCCAACTTTCAAATTGTAATTCACCAACCTTAACTGTTGATTTATTTAATAAGGTTGTCCAACAGAATAATACATTGATGGAAAAATTAGTGGAAATGTCAAAAGATAGACAAACTATTAATTATCAGAATTGTAATAATAAGAAAATGACCATAAACGTATTTTTAAATGAACAATGTAAAAATGCTATGAATTTGACGGATTTTGTAGAAAATGTTAAGGTTAGTTTGGATGATTTATTGTATACTAAAGAGCATGGTTACGTAAAAGGTATCAGTAATATTTTTGTGAAAAATTTGCAAGATTTGGATCCAACGGAGAGACCAATTCATTGCACCGATAGGAAAAGATTACAATTTTACATTAAAGAAGAGAATAAGTGGGGAAAGGATAAAAATAATGAAAAAATAGATCAAACTATAGACAGTGTTACGGTAAAACAAATAAAACAGTTGAAGGAGTGGGAAAATCATCATCCGAATTATTTACAAAACGATGCACTACTCCATGAATGGCACACAATGATTCAGCAGATAATGGGTGGAAGCAATTCCGAGATCAATAAAAATAAGGAGCAAATCAGAAAATCCCTCGGGAAACAGAATGAAATAAAGGATGCGATGGTGATAAAAGAATAATATACTAATTAATAATTTATTATTCGTTATATAAATTTAACATGTCCATAAATTTCCAGTCAAACCGCCTTTGCCTCCTGCAGAGCATTTACAACCAAATCTTGGTCCTACTTTACGACCGACACCACCACTCATCCAGGCAGTTCTTGCTTGACGTTTTACAACTTTGACGTAGTTGCTTCCAGCACTGCGTACACCAAATCTAAATGGTCCGGTACACATACAATCCAATGCGGCTTTACCTGCTGTATCGCCATTAACTCCGTATAAACATTTCATTTTTTTCTTTCCACATCCTTCGGTTCTAACAGAGCAATTAACTCTTTGACTAATATAACCAGCAATTGAACCTTTGCGTCCAACTCTTGACGGACATCCAGACATTTTCAGTCCAGGTTGTTCTGTGCTTAATCCTGTGTGTTGTTTTGCTCTTCCGTAATATTTCATTTTATATAATATATAAATATTTTTTTACCACGCGGTCCAATTTCCACCACCTCCTAAAGCTTGGTTTGCCGCCATCGGTTCTTGCGCACCCAATAGACTATTTTCTGAAGAAGTAGAATAATTATTTTGACTTGTTACGTCAACCTCTTGGGCGGGTTGACGCGCTGGTGGTTGTTGCTGTTGAACTGGTTGAATTGTGGGTGCTGCTTGACCTTGTCGATTATCTGCTCTACTACCTTGATGGGTGGGAAGAATTTGTCTAGTTCCGGAAATTGGTTGACTAACCGATACCTTGCTATTTTTTCTTTGGGGTTTGTCTTCTTTTTGAACACCGTCCCACATATCTTGCAATCTTTCAAAAACAACACCAATCTTTCCAGAAATTTGGTGGTTTAATGCGAAAAAACTAATTAAAAGTGCTAAAGATAATGTAGAATAATTTAATCTATTCATTGCCGAACCACTATATGTGGGTATTGCTATTATTACCTTATGAACAGCGAAAAGTAAGATAATTGTTAAAACGGTTTGTCCTAAAACTTCTGCTAAAAGTTCAACGGACCCTTTATGGGCTGGATTTGTACTTACGAATATTTTTTTCATAACAATATCCACAATTGCTACAGGTATCACTGCCAACATGATATATTGCATACCATTCATTAGTCCCGCTTTTGTTTCGCTGTCTACGTCAAGAACTTTTGTAATGAAACTTTTATTAACTGAATTGCCTTCTGGTGGAGTATCCATATATGAATTATAAAAAGAAATTAAAAGTATAAAAATAGTATAAATTATATGATATCTGCATTAAAAAATACCTCAAAACTTTCTAAATACAATGCCGATTTACAATATAACAATTTGGTTAGGAAGGTAGTTCGTTCAAGAAAACACATAAATGGTACTACAAGTAGCAAGTTCGGAGGAATGATGAAGTTTGATTTGAGAAATAATATCATGCCGTTACTGACTACAAAAAGGGTTGCGTGGAACACATGTTTAGAGGAACTTTTATGGTTTATAAAAGGAAGTACTGATAATAACAGGTTATTGGAACAAAAAATGAAAACGTGGAACGCTGATCGAACCTTTTTGGAAAAACAGGGGTTAAAAGAGGTAGATCAAATGCAAAACATCATTAATTTGCTAAATGATCCTGTTGGGAGGTATTCAAGACATTTACTGTTGACCGCAGGGAATCCAAAAAAACTGGATAAAATGGTGCTACATTCATGTCATGCGATTAGTAAATTCAGCGTTAATAGTAAGGATGAATTATCATGCATACTTTATCAACAAAGTGGGGATATTGAACAGGATATACCATTTAATATAGTATCATATGGGTTTTTGACCCACTTATTGGCGCAGCATTGTGGTCTTAAACCTGGAAATTTTATCCATACTATTGGCGAAGTTCATGTACATGAACTTCGCATAAATACTTTAAAAAATCAAATTGAGAAAGATCCATATTCTTCACCTACATTAAGGATTAACAAAAAAGAATTTATAGATGACTATTGTCTCGACGATTTTGATATGGATTACGAAATACACCAATTTCGATAAAAATTATTGCTTAATTGCGTAAAGTATTTAGAAAAATGTTCGGTATAAATTCTATAATGTCCAATAACGCAATGAATAGAAGAATTTCGGAAAATTCAGAAAATTTAGATACTAGAGACAATCGACAAAGACCACAAAGCATGAGTGGTACAAGTGTACAACAATTATGGAAAATTGGAACATTCCATGAAAAAAGACTTTATAATATAGAACAGCAAATTCATAAGTTGACTTATGTTAGCAAACAAGAGGAGGGTAACAGCTTACGATTGGAACTACAAAATTTGATTGCGAAAGTTTCACGATTAGAACATGAAAATTCTACCTTTAGAAAGTTTATTCAAACTTCTCGAAAATCCGAAAAAAAGTCGGTATCTTTGGAAATTGAGGAAGAATAAATTGATATGAAATAATAACTTAATATTAAGTTATTATTAATCACATAATGAAAATAGAACTTAGCAGTAAATCAAAAGTTGGACAATTGGTAAATATATTTAGAAATATTAAGACGATTGTGAATGATGTCAATATTAATATATCAGAAGAGGGATTATACATTCAAAGCATGGATGGAAGTCATGTATGTCTTGTAGAAATAAAAATAGGAACTGATTGGTTTGATAGTTTTGATGCTGGAATTCCTGAGGTTATTGGTATCAATTGTGAAATGTTATTTAAAGTTATTGATTGTTGGAAGGAAGGTCAAAAAATAACAATTTATACAAAATCAGGTGATAAATTGTTTATTGATTTTGAGGGAGAAAATACAATTACTAAAAAATATAGCCTGCCGCTAATGAATATTGATGCCGAAGTTATGGATATACCTGATGCCGAATATCAAGTGGATATTGCATTAAGATCTTTTGATTTTAAAGAAATAATAGGCGAGATGGTACTATTTAATCACGAATTGCATTTAATGTGTACAGATGAAAAGATTATGTTAAAAGCGGAAGGGGATGTTGGGGAAATGATTGTTGAGATCAAGGAGGATGATATTTTGGAATATTGTGTAGAAGAAGATTGTGATTTATCTGTTAATTATGGAATTCGATTTATCAATGCGATGTGTGCATTTTATAAATTAAATACTGATGTTTATATTCACAGCAGTATCGATAAACCATTGAAAATTCATTATTCTTTAGATGATTCAAACAGTGAGGAGAGTAAAAATTATGTTAGATTCTTTATAGCACCAAAGATTAATGATGATGAGTAAATATTGATGAACAATGTTGTAAAAATAATCGAAATTGTAAATATATTAGACAAAACTCAAAACAATGTAGTTGTTATTGGTAATACGGAGTAATTTTAATATTCATTTCTAGGATAGTAGTAATATGAAATATCTTATTACAATCTTCATTTTTAGTATAGTTTTATTTTTATATTTGCACATTCAATACCATTTGAAAACGAGCGGAGATCTAGAAATTTATACAATAGAACAACCTTCCAAAGAAAAATTAGAGGAAATATGCGATTTGCGTCAACCAGTGATAGTTGATTATAAGATTGATAATATTATAGAAAATTGTAATCTCTCCACATTGGATGATAATTATGGTGCATTTGATATACAATTAAGAAATGTAAAAAATACAGATAGTGATATAGAGATGCATCTACCATTTCTTTTCAAAGAAGCGATAAAACTATTTCAAACGGATGTGGACAAAAAATATGTGACCGAAAATAACAATGATTTCATGGCGGAGACTGGCGTAATTAAGCATTATAAATACAACGATATTTTTTTAAGACCTCCAATGGTATCGAAATGTATATATGATATTTGGTCCGGATCTGTAGGTGCATGTACACCATTAAGATATCATCTTAATTATAGAAATTATTTATATGTTACCCAAGGGAAAATCAAAATAAAACTTATACCTCCAAATTATTCTAGATATCTCGATATTCAAAAAGATTATGAAAATGGAGAATATAGATCATTGATGAATCCGTGGAATATCCAAGTTGAACACCGAGCCGAATTTAATAAAGTAAAGGTGTTAGATTTGGAATTAACAACGGGTATGTTGCTTTATATTCCAGCGTATTGGAATTATTCTATATGTTATGAAGAAATTTCAAGTATATCGGTTTTTCAATACAGGACATATATGAATACAATAGCCGTATTGCCCACACTGGTAATAGGTCTTTTACAAAAACATAATGTAAAACGCAAAAATGTTAAAAACGTCGTAATTAATAAAAAAACAGAAGAAGAACCGAAACCAGAAATAAAAATTGAATAAATAAATAACTGCTTAATTATAAGTGTAAATTCGATGTATACGTTAAATGTGAAGGACAGGTTTTACAATGATGTGAGTATAGTAGAAACGAATGGGTTAAACGAGAGAACCTTGAGTATAGACGCGGTTAAGAATAAATTGTTTAATAAAGATATTTTCAATATTTCTGAAAATAATAGAATTCAAATTGAACATTCTCCAATTCGAAGCATGGTGTCTATACCAGCCGTTTTGGTATTAGAAGGTAATAAAATGTTTGGAAAATATAAAAATAAGAAATTGTATAAATGTGTTCCTGATAATAGGGAGATTCCTATATTCTTGGTGCCTTATAAAATAAAACCAAACTTCAGTAAAAAATTAACGAATAAATATATTATTTTCAAATACAGGTCTTGGGAGCATAAACATCCATGGGGGGTCATCGAGCAGACAATAGGGGATGTATCAATATTGTCTAACTTTTATGAATATCAACTTTATTGTAAAAGTTTATATGTACCGAACCAAGATTTTACTAAAAAAACAAGACGAAAAATAAGGGAAAAAACTGAACTTGAACACATTGAACATATGATTAGAGTATATGACGTGGAGGATAGAAGAGTTACTCATAATATAATAAGTATTGACCCCAAAGACAGTAAGGATTTTGACGATGCATTTAGTGTTATGGAAACAAAATCAAATTTCATACTTAGTATTTATATTTCCAATGTATCAATGTGGTTAGATTGTCTAGATTTATGGGATACTTTCACGGATCGGGTATCGACCATATATCTTCCCGATAGAAAAAGATCAATGTTACCCACAATTTTATCAGATACATTATGTAGTTTGCAGGAGGGTCGAGACAGATTCGCATTTACGCTGGATTTAATAATTGAAAAAAATACATTTGAGATTCTAGATACTCATATTAGCAATACTGTTATTAATGTCGATAAAAATTTAAGATATGATACAGATGAACAGGGATCCAATATCATTTATAAAAAATGTTATGAATTAATAAAAAATATGAATAACAAATATAATTATATGAAAACCATTCAAAATAGTCACGATTTTATAGCATATATAATGATTCTGATGAATTATATATGTGCAAAAAAAATGAAGGCTAAAGAAATTGGAATTTACAGATCGGTTAAATACAATACTACTACTGTAATACCAAACGATGTCTGTGATGAAATGAAGAAATTCTTAAAAATGTGGAACAGTACTGGTGGTAGTTATTTAAAATATGAGAATATGGAATCGCATGATATATTGGATTTAGATGCATACATACATATAACTTCTCCAATTAGAAGATTGGTAGATTTATTAAATATCATTCAATTGCAAGATTCTCTTGGAATTTTCAAATTCAACGCAAAAATGAAGGACTTTTATAATAGATGGACTAATGATTTATCTTTTGAATATATAAATGTTACAATGAAATCTACTCGAAGGGTTCAAAATGATTGTTCGCTCCTCGATAAATGTACTAGAGATGCGAGTGTTTTGTTAAAAGAATACAATGGGTTTATATTTAATAAGGAGTTGAGAAGTGATAATATGTATCAATATACCATCTTTATTAAAGAAATGGGGATGATGAATCGTATTGTAAGTCAACGTGATATGTGTAATTATTCAACTCATGCTTGCAAGTTACATTTATTTATGGATGAGGTTAAGTTAAAACAGAAGGTACGGGTAAGTTTATGTTAAAGATTAAATTTAAATGACGATTTAAATTTAATTATATATTATATTAGAATGTTTCAAACTTGTATTGATTTTATGAAAAATAACATAATTGCTATTGTTTTATTAATGGTTGTAGCGATATACATATGGTATGAAAGATTTAGAGAGAAAAATGTTTGTAATACAACAAGAAAAGAAGGTCATATAGTTAAACAGATAGAACCCTTCATAAACAGTAATAAATTTGTTGGTGAGAAAAAAGGTTATGTATTTAAGAATGATTTTGAAGGATTGGGTTATTACCTAGATTCTCATTAATATCCCATGAATTATATTAATTTCTAAGGAAATTTGGTATTTCATTTTCTTTTTTTCCATTTTTACACCAATTAGAATACGCCTTTGTATAGTCATCATCCCAATTTTCTTCTCTATTATTGGAATTATGAACTTTCCAGTTTTGTTCCGCCCATTGTCTAAGTGTGTAATCTTGAACCCTTGATTTTTTATAATTGGACGAGTCGTCGAATATACACCAAAAGAATACACCACATAGTAATAAAACCCACATATTGAAGAGTGTATCAAAGAAGATCATTGTTATTACCTTTAGTATATGGAATTAAATAAGTTCAATTTTTTACAAATAAAGAGATTGGTTTGTAATGCATGATTTCAAAGTTATTTGTGAAATATTTTTAAGTTTTTCCAATAGTCCCAGATTTTCTTGTACGACCGCAGCTTTTTCTAACTCTTGTGAAATGTTATTGATTTTAAGAATTGCTTTTACAAAATCTCCAAGACTTATGTCAAAAGATTTGGCCTCCTGGATAATTTTCATACATGCAACATTGTCTTCAGCATTGCACCATTTTATGGTAAGTTCGACCATATTGAAATGCATTTGATAATTTTCAACAATATCTAATTTTAATTTAGTTAAAATATCAAAATATTTATTGTAGGTATTTTTCACCTTACTTATAACCTCTTTAACTTTTTCGGGGGCCTGTATGGAAGATATTACCAATACCGATTGATCATCCGAAAGATGTAGATTTGTAAAACAACTTATAATACTTGCGAGTTCTATACTGTCCAAATCATCAAAACATCTATTGTTTAGGATTTCACCCATTGCTAGTGAAGACAATTCTTGAATATTTATAGCCAGATTGCCCTTTTCCGTCAGCAACAGATTATTACCATCTTTTATAATGAATTTGTTTTCTATTAGCATTGATATTTGAATCCCAATTTCTTCATCTATAAATGAGTCTATGTTTAAGATTTCATTTTTAAGTTGCTTCACAGTTATATCTCTTACCATATTTTGCACAAATCGGTCATAATCAATCACCACAAATTTATTTGATTGTTCCAAAATGGTAATCTCTCTCAGTCTTTTCTTTTTTTTATTTCCTCGAAGATTGCCAACGCTTGTTTTAAGTTCGTGCATCTTTTCCAAAATTTCATTTGATGTCCTGTAAAATGTATCTCCGGATTTTTTAAAATTATCTAACTTATCCAAAACAACTTTTCTACTAGACTCTATATTTTTGGTAATCATACTTTTTTCCATAAAACCTCTGAAATCATAATTTTTAACAGATATAAGTCTAAGAATTAAATTTGCATGTATAGAGAATTTTGACTGTATGCTTTGTGGTGCCCCTGTTAACATATGTCTTAGCGATGTTACCGGGACCTCATATCGTGAAAATAGATTTAATAGAAGCAAAACATTTCCCTTCGTATCGATTCCGCGACGCCCTGCTCTGCCACCCATTTGTACATATTCGTGTGGTAATAAGAACCGAAATGACTTTCCATCAAACTTTTGAATGGACGTGAAAATGGTCGTTTTAGTAGGCATATTAATCCCTACAGCAAATGTTTCCGTTGCAACCAAAATTTTAACATAACCTTTTTTAAATACCAACTCTATCATCTCTCGAAATTCTTTTAAAATTCCCGCATGATGTACAGCAATTCCCTTTCGTAATAAACCAATGATAAACCTATATTCTGGGAGCACCAAATATTCTTTATAATTTGTAAGTTTCCTTCGTAATAAAGATTCGCATTCTTTTTCGATGATTGATGGTATTTTAGACTCTTTATCAAATAGGGGAATCTGGATTTTACTTGCAATTATATCGACTTGTTTTCTTGAAAATACAAATATAATTGCGGGTAACGCATCTCTCTTTTTCAACATCTGTATAGCTTCATTGATTACAAAGTATTTATTTACATGAATTCTTTTAAGTTCCAAGTGCCTTATGGTTTTTTTGAGTTTATTATAACTTTCTTCCGAAAAAGTGCCATCTGGATTTTTAAGGGTTACTAATTTATTGAATTGGTCCTGGTATTTGACCTTATCAGCACTAGACATTGTCTTAAAATTGGAATTCGGCATTGTAATATATCCATAATGTGTAAGTGGGACTACCCTTTTATCTGTAGGACATATCCAAACCTCAGGACCTCCACGCTTTTCTAAGAATTCACACAACTCCTCTGGTTTAGCAAGTGTTGCAGACAGCATAAGAAGTTGTACATGGACAGGCAGCATCATATATGTTTCCTCCCAAACTCGACCGCGATCCCTATCATTAATTGAATGCGCTTCATCTATAATAACACAACCCAACTCATTATCAATATCCATTTCAAACGATAAAACATCTGTTTTAATATCCACCTCTCCATCAAACAATTTCTTTTGAAATAGTGTATTTCTTAGAATTTCCTGAGTCATCAAAAGACATTGTGCGTCTGGATTAAATTTGTTATCTCCGGTTAAAATCCCGAATGAAATATGAGGGAACTTCTCGCTAAATTCATGAAATTTTTGGTTTGTTAACGCTTTAATTGGCGACGTATATATAACTCTTTTGCCTTTTGACACGAAATATTCTATTGCTACTTCTGCCGGCAATGTTTTTCCGGAACCAGTGTGCGCTGTAATAAGAATATGTTTATTTTGAAGAAGACCGATTATTGCATTTTTCTGAAATGGTGATAATTCAAATGGAAACCTCTTTAAAATTTCCAAAAATTCTGGCGATGTCCATGACAAAAGATCTTTAAATATTTTCATGATATAATACCTGTTTAATTTGCTCTTAAATATTTTTTCAATTTTACATGAAAAAAATATGGGAACGTCCCATATTTTTTTAAATCATATAATTATTCCATTTTTCCGGAAACAGGAACCAAATTTGCATTTTATATGAGTTTTGTTTTTCGTGATTGTGCATGATAGGTGTTATTTGTGTATTGTTGTAGAGGGATTTTTGTGTTTTGTTTTGGAGAATAAAATTTGTAAATAATATCGATAGTTTTTCCACATTGAACGAAAACCGTTCGCGAAGCATATATATTCAATAAAATTATTGGATATAATAATATAATTACGATAATGATGGATTTTTGGTAGGATGCGAATTGTCGTTCTGTCATTCCCGTATATGATAACATTAATATTAATTGTCCTACCAAAATCAACCTGTACATAAATTCACCAACTTTCTTTGACAACGGATGTTTGATATGGTCATTGAAGTACGGTTTTCTAAAAATATATTTTCCAATAAACTTGAAAATTAAGTCATCTAACTTAATATCTACATATACATAAGCGAAGATAAGACCACAAAGGCATACCATGGTTCTTGGTGGAAGGACTAATGTAAAATGTGCATAAATCGCAAATAAACTGAGAATTAAAGATTCCATCATGACTGTGTTATTAAAAGTGGTTTATTATACTTAATAACTGAATTTTAATTCAATTTTTTGATTTACACTTTCAAGTAATAAAATATGTTACGCACAAACTAAAACACCATTCGACTTACCCATCTTCATAGAAATAAATATAAATCTTTAAAAATATATAAATGGGAAACGGAAAATATAAAATATGGCGGAAATAAAAGTACTAACAAATCCTGATTTATTAAATATAATTTTAAGTTTTGCAGGCGTCGAAATAAAAAGGCAATGTATTATTTGTGGAAGTATTATAAAGTATCAAATATTAAATCAAAAAATAGAATATAATCATAAAAGTTATATAACTTTTGAATTATGTAAAAAGGTATATTTTTGTAACGAAGACTGTTTATATATTTATAAACAACAGTTGAATAACGAAAGATGTTGTTTATTGTCAAGTTTATTATGTATAAGTGTATGTTTATTAATATGTTTAGTTATAGTTTTATTACAAACTAAAGAACCACCTATAATAAATGTTAACTTATCTGTATAACCAAAATGTCCATAATGAAAGGTTGTGTGATAAAATTGGACATGGGAAAACTATATAATGAAGTAAACACAATTATGAAAAAATAAAGTGGAAAATTACAGGAGATAATACAAAAATAATTACAATCAATGTATATCACGCAGGAAATCAACCCATTCCAGAATTTTACGAATACAATGGAAAAGCAAAATGCGGTGTACTGCTTTTGTATACATTAGATTTATTTGAATAAATTTTTTCTTCTTGCGGCAGTTTCAGTTTCAAAAACACACATCTCAACTTACAATGCTATCTCAATATATTTAAACTTATTTTGATTATTATATAATAATGGAAATTTGTTTCTGCTGCTGTAATAAATGTAATAACGGAATGTTATGGTTAAAACTACCTTTTATTAAATTAAATACAAATTCGCATAGATATATTTTTTGTATGACATATAAAATGGATGGAAGTATTTGGTTAAGACTTCCATCCATTTTAAGATTTTTATTGCCTCATTATGAAATGAATTCTGAAGATTATGAAGAATAATAATTACGGTGTCCAAATGATGCTCCAACCTTATCGTCTATCTCCTAAAAATATTATCAATATAAAAAAAGGAATAAAAATAAAATTTTTACAAGAATAATTCAAGAAGTATAAAAATTTTTGGGTCTTGATGTAGCAGTTTAAAATATAAACAGGATTCGTTAAACAATGATTTATTTACTTTGGACATCAGAACAGTATTTATATTAAACCAAATAAGTCATTCATAATGAATAATGTTTCAACGCACTTGAAATTATAGTATTTACATTATGGACGTTTACGCTGTTTCCGAATTGTTTATAACTATGTCTATCATTTTCGTGTAATTTAAACGATTCTGGAAATGATTGAAGTCGAGCACACTCTCTTGGCGTGATATGTCTCTTTTCCTTGCCGTAAATTGGCGTTTGGACGATAGCAACGAGTGTTGGAAAATATTTCGCCTTTTTAATTCTAAGTCCAGATTGACGAGGTTGGATGAAATAATTAAATATACTATCATTTGGTTTTATCTTTCCAACCTGCCATTCTAATTTCCCATAAATTTCTCGTTTCAATAATAATTCCTTATGTTTTTCATACCAAATATCAAATTGTTTTTGGTATTTTTGTATAAGTGGTTTGTTTTTTTTCATATAGTCTTTTCTCCATGTTGCTAAATTTTCGAATTCAATGTCGGTGTAAGAGCGATAAGCATCATTTATTAAGATTGTGGGCGATATTTTTTCACCGACATCAAAGACTTGTATCATCTCATCCCACGCTTCCAAAACATTTAAAATATCACCATCGATGAAATATTTATCGTCTATATCATCTTTGTTTTCTAGAAATTTAGTAAAATCCACTGGTCCACCTTCATATTTTGGAAGTACAATGGGTACATTATTATAAATATCATTTCTAACACAAACAAAGAATACTCTTTCCCTTTGTTGCGGAATTCCATATTGATGTGGAGAGATTTGAAATAGTTGGAGAGTATATCCTTCATCCTTGATCCGTTTTTTGATATATGCGATTACTTCCCCATTGCTAACCTTTAATATGTGCTTCACGTTTTCTAGGAACATAAAGCGCGGTTTCTTAACTTTAGCAATTCTCATGATCTCATCGAATAATAATCCTCTTTCATCATCAAATGTCTTTTTTTTTCCACCATTGCTAAAAGGTTGGCATGGAAATCCAGCACAAATAATATCGAAATCCGGCATTTTTTCGGGGTCTAAATCTTTTACATCATTTACAGGTTTAATTTTATAATTATCTTCATATGTTTCTCTAGCATGCTTATTGATATCACAAGCACAAACGCACTCACATCCCAATTTGGTTAATGCCTGGTGAAATCCACCAATTCCCGAAAACAAATCAATGAATTTCATGCAATTTTTTTTCGCAGTTTTAACAATAATTCTTGTTTTTTTCTTGTTACGAACTTTGATCTTGGTCTTTACTTTGGTTGGGGTCATTGTGTCTTTAATGCTATTAACTTTAATATTGTTTGTTGCAATCAATTTTATTTTACATGTCTCGCGTTTTAAATGTATATTGTATTTAGATTTGTGTTCAAATTTTTTGAGACATTTTTTGCACGAGAATTTAGTCATTATTATACATCTCGCAATATCTTTAAACATTTTTCTTATCAACCGTCATAAAATTTAAAAGATTTACTTATTATATAATGGGTAAAGGTAAACGTAAAGGATTTATTCGAAGTGTTGCTGGATTGGGAGCAAGAAGTGTCGATGATTTAGCAATAGGGACTGGTGATTTTGTGGGTAAATTGCCAGTTTTAGGAGGACCGAGTAGAAGAGCATTTAATTTAGCAGGGCGATTGGGAAGCGATACTATCGGATTCGCAGGAGAAAGAACCGCGGATGCTGCTGGTCTTTTAACATTCCCATTTCGTAAATTATTCGGAAGAAAAACAAGAAGTCGTACCAGACGTAAAGGCAGATCCATTAAACGTAAAGGTAGATCCATTAAACGTAAAGGTAGATCCATTAAACGTAAAGGTAGATCTATTAAACGTAAAGGTAGATCTATTAAACGTAAAGGTAGATCTAATAAACGTAAAGGTAGATTCACTAAACGTAAAGGAAGATTCACTAAACGTAAAGGCAGATCCATTAGACGTAAATGTAGATCTAATAAACGTAAAGGAAGATCTAATAAACGTAAAGGAAGATCTAATAAACGTAAAGGAAGATCTAATAAACGTAAAGGATCAAAACGTTAAGGATCAAAACGTTAAGACAAGATGTGATGAATATTAGTGTTAATATGTCGAATTTATTGTATTTTTCCGGTGGTAGAAGTTGCGATCCATGTACCTAATCCAATAACAGCGCATGACCATAGGGTTATATAATGCTGGGCAAGTTGTGTTTGGGTTGAATTTAGGAAATGACAGACGGGAGATCCTAGAGAAATCATTGTTTGGAATGGACCAAACCAGGTTAGTGGAGCACACATATATACATATAAATTAACAATAACCCAATGAGTTATGACCGTAATAATTATGAATGTTGTGAAATATCCTATAGCAGCAAATATTTTCCTAATTTTTGATTCAGACATACTGTTAATGTAGAATTATAATCATATATTGATTATTATAATTCGTTTCAATTTTAATTAAGTTTTTAATTCACTATGTTTATAAGATTTCAATTTAAAGATTACGGTCGATAGTATCGTATAATAATGAGTAATATTAATGATGACGATACAACTTCCTCTGGGAATTTTAACCCTACTACCATGCACACTGGACGTGTTAAATGGTTTAATAACAAAGCAGGATATGGTTTTCTAACCGTATGCAAATCTGCCGATTCTGAGCAAGTCGGTCAGGATATTTTTGCACACCACTCGGGTATTAAAGTAGATTCTGAACAATATAAATATTTAGTTCAAGGAGAATATGTTGATTTCACTCTTCGAAAATCCGATAGCGGATCACACCCATATCAAGCAGCGAACCTTACTGGTATTTCGGGAGGGAAATTAATGTGCGAGACTAGATGGGATGCTAGACAAGCGCGCGGCGATGAAGGAGATGATGCTGGACATTCAAGACGTGATGATGGCAGACAACGTGGTCATGACAACGGGCGAAGAAATCGCGACAGAGAAGGTAGAAGTGGAGATAGACGAAATTATGATGGACAACGAGAAGGCAGACAAAGAGTTCGTCTCAGAGGTAGTGGTCCAAGAGACGAAGAAAATTGGAAAATGACGAATGAATCTAATAAACCAACTGGACGCGAAGAAAACCAATAAATATAATCTTTGAATTATTTTAAAAATTTTTTTAAAATAATGTAATTTCAAATACTAATAAACCCTTTTTAATATAAATTGATTTAAAGCATACTCCATTAAAGTAGTATAGAAATGCAAAACACCATCTCAGAAGTTAAACACTGTCCTGTTTCAAATGAAACATTATCTGAAGAATCAAAGGTTACAAAGGGGGTCCTTGATCCTATTATCAAGGATGAATTCTCTGGAGTATTGACCACTCTTTCAGCTTTCAGGCAGCAGATCACCATGTTACAGAATCAAGTACGTGGATTAGAAAAGCATGTTAATAAACAGATGAAATCATTACAACGCGAAGCAAAAAAGAATAAAAATAAGGGTAATAGAAAACCTTCTGGTTTCGCCGTCCCAACAAAAATCACAGATGAACTTTGTGAGTTTATGGGTAGACCAATGGGCACAAAGGTTGCTAGAACTGAGGTGACCCAGTATATTATTGAATATATTCGGGAGAAAGGTCTTCAAAAGGCAGATAATCGTAAATTTATTGCACCCGATAAGAAACTTACTTCCCTCCTTGATGTGAAGAAAGGAGATGATGTGACATACTTTAATATTCAAAGATATATGAACAAACATTTCGTTAAAGAGTAAATAATATTTCAAATAATAATTAATTCTCTAATTATTATTTCCACAATGAATAGTATATCGGATTAATTATTAATACCGCTATCAATATCATGTATGGTACCGATACCACTCTCAATATCATGTATGTTATTATTACAAGAATCTATTGATTTTATGTTACTATCGGACTTTATTGAATTTATTGCGTGGGGCAAAGAAGGCAAAGATTTACCTTTATATAAATATTGGTTACTTGGTAGTGGTTTGGTAACTGGTGGTTTGGTAACTGGTGGTTTGGTAACTGGTGGTTTGGTAACTGGTGGTTTGGTAACTGGTGGTTTAGGAACTGGTGGTTTGGTAACTGGTGGTTTAGGAACTGATACAATTGTATCGTCTGTTTTTGAGGAAATCTGCGAAGAATTAAATATATGAGGTCGTGTAATAGCAACTTTGGATTTTAAACTATTCCTTTCTATATTAATAAATCTATTTTTTCTGTATTTTAAAACAAAAATAAAAATAAAAATACCTCCGCAGCATAATGAAATTATAATTCCCATTGTTAAAAAGGAATCTTTATTTACAATTTCCATATCTGAGGAAGAAGGGGTTTCAAATATTGGGTTAATCAATACCGTTTCATTAATAACTAATTTGTCGATGTTTTCAGGTATTTTTGGGGACGGGGATGGTATTAAATCAGAGGTTATTTTTTTATGTCCATATTTACTGCTTGGAGATGGAGATAATGTATAATATTTTATATTTGTTATATTTGTGATATTTGTGATATTTGTGATATTTGTGATATTTGTCGAGTTTTCTAAGTGAGTAAAATTATTATAATTACTTCGTTGTTCTGGTATGTTTGAGTTATTGAAGTTTGTTAGAGAATTAATTTCTATGTTTTGTATATTTAATATGGGTTGGGTAATACACGAATATATTTCAACTGAATATATAGGTTTATTATTTATAGTATTTGTAGAACTCCAAAGTTGAACACAGTTTGCTATATTTATTTTTTCAGACATACATGTTGGAAGTAAAAGAAAAAGAATTTTGTACATTTTATACTATAATTATAATATCTTTAATATGTTATTATATCACTAGGTATCAATTTGTAAAAAAAAATTGACGGATAATACTTAATTCAATAATTAAAGTTAATGTGGATGAACGCAATATCAAAAATTTTACTCAAGGATAATCGTAAATTACAGAAGGAAATTCATAAATTGAATATGGAGATTTATAAAAAGGAACGGTTGATAAAGTTGAATGAATCGAAAATATTTAAATCATGCGAACACCAATGGGAATATGATACGAATTGTGGACAATATGATAGAATTAAGTACCAGTGTAAGAAATGTAGACTATGGAAGTGTCGCTCTATGTATGGTGAATAATATAACTGAATTCTTGATATATTTTATATAATAAGTATAAATAATACGAAATGTATGGTGGGTACTTTGAAAACTGGTGGACCCACTGGAAGTGGTGGAGATCCTTATGTATTTTCAATAAATT
>MDTF01001313.1_pt1 | contig 37489 bp, 35 predicted proteins | sample 811191 | NCBI WGS metagenome assembly MDTF01 (sample SAMN05326649, study PRJNA326480) | marine metagenome | isolation source: seawater | place: Southern Ocean | collected 2011 | reverse complement strand
GGATGCACAGCCGTTAAAGTGATTAGATTGTTTTTTTTTTTATGAAAATTTAATAATTCTTTCAAATTTATATTTGATAAACCATCACCATACGTTAACATGAAAGTTTCCTTTAACTCATTTGCTAATTTTTTTAACCTTAAACCCGTTAAAGTTTCAATCCCAGTATTTACTACATCAATCTGTGCAGAGATTTTTTTTTTTTTAAAATAATTTTTTATAATTGAGTGTTTATAGCCACTGGCTATTATAAAATCTTTAAAACCAAATTTCATATAATAATTTATTATATGCTCAAGAATCGGTTTTGATCCAACTTGAACCATGGGTTTTGGTATTGATTTCGTGTATTCTGAAATTCTTGTGCCTTTTCCACCTGCCAAAATCACTACTTTCATATAAATTTTATATCCCAACTATAATTAAAATATGGATCATCAAATGGTTTTCTTAACATTTCCTCCCCCTCATGAGGTATATCTGAACAATTAGCTATAATAGAAAATCTATCTTCGATTGATTTAAAACCATTCCAAACATTTGGGGGTACACTTACTAAGCTATAATTTTCTGTTGTCAAAAAAATTTCTTGTAAAGTACCTTTTGTTGAGCTTTCAGCACGATCATCAAACAAAACTAATTTAATTTTTCCAATTACACAAACATAGTTAACTGTCATACGTTTATGAAGGTGCCATGCTTTGACTGTATTAGGGTGTGAGTATGAAAAATATATCTCTCCAAATTTTGTAAAATGCTCATCATCATTTCTAATCATATGCATAATTTTTCCACGCTCATCAATGATTTGCTTTTTTGGAATAATTTTAACCCCTTCAATCATAAAAAAAATTTTCTACTTGTTTTTTGCTTAACTTTTGGATTTTACTTTTATCTTTAATATAACACAAATACCATTCAGCTGTTATTTTTAAGGTTTGAATAAAAGAAAGTTTTGGTTTCCATTTTAAGTGCTTTTTTGATTTATTAGTTTTAAGACTAAGTAAGCCAGTTTCTTTTATTGTTCTATCAAATTTTATAAAAAAATTTTTCTTTATTCCTATGATTTTAATTAATTTAGAAATTACTTCTTTAACAGTCACATGACTCTTATTGGGCCCAAAATTCCAAGATCCATTAAATTTATTATTGCCATAAATTTTTATGCTTAAAATAAGATAGCCATTAAGCAAATCAAAAACGTGTTGCCAAGGCCTTGTTGATTTTGGACTTCTTATAATAAATTTTTTTTTTAAAATTATTGATTTAATCAAATCTGGAATAATTCTATCTTGAGACCAATCACCACCACCTATAACATTGCCAGCTCTTACAGAAACTAATCCAATATTACTTTTATTCTTAAAAAATGATTTACTGTAAGAAAAAAATATATTTTCTGCTGCAGCTTTTGAAGCACTGTAGGGATCTTCACCACCTAACTCATCCATTTCTGAATAACCTTCATTTTTTTCATAATTCTTGTAGCATTTATCAGATGTTATAATTAAAGCGGATTTCACACTTTTAACTTCTCGAATAATGTCTAAAATATTTAATGTTCCAACTATATTGGTTGAAAATGTAAATTGAGGATTTTGGTATGATTCTTTAACCAGAGGTTGAGCCGCTAAGTGAAAAATTATGTCAGGTTTACAGTTTTTAATTCTCTTTTTTAAATTATTTTCATCTCTTACATCTTCGTAATAATTTTTAACTTTTTTATCTAATTTTAATAAATAAAAATTATCTTGCTTATTTTTTGGTTTAAGACTGTACCCAAATATTTTTGCACCATTTATATGGAGAATATATGCTAACCAAGACCCTTTGAATCCTGTGTGACCTGTAATAAAAATTTTTTTATTTTTAAAAAATTTTAAATCTAACATTTAATTAATTGAGTATGACAAACTTTCAAAATTAGACTTTAAATATTTTTTATAGTTATTTTTATCTATAATATGAAATATCGGTAAGTGAAAAACTAATTTTCCACCTCCTTTGATGTACTTAATTTCTTGTTTTATAACCTCAGATCTAAAAGACCAAATTAAGACTAATAGATACTTCGGATTACGTTTTCTCATTTCTTTTTTTGAAATTATTTTAATATTACTTTCGGGAGTATACCTGTTAAATTTAAACGGGTTAGCATCACATATATATGGTAAGTCCTTCTTTGTTAAATTTAAATGATTGAGCACGATGTTCCCTTTTGTTGAGGCGCCATATCCCATTATGTCCTTCGAGGGTATATTTTTCAAAAATTCTATTAATGTTTTTTTTACATTATCAACTCTATTTTGAAAAAGATCAAAAATATTTTTATTTATATTTTCCTCTTCATTAAAGGTTTTTTTAACTATTCGCTTAGGCTCTATTTTCGAATATTTTTTAGCACATATAACTTCTATGCTTCCACCGTTTATCTCATTAAAACTTAAATCAATTACTTTCATATTATTTTTTTTCAAAATGTTATTAAAAGTTGTTAGAGAATAATAGGTAACATGTTCGTGACATATTTGATCATAAGTTAAATTTTTAAACAAAAGTGGCAAATAAGAAAACTCAACAATCCAAATTCCATCATCATTTAAAAGGTTGTAAATATCTTTACAAAAACTATTGGGATCTTCAATGTCATAAAACATAGCAAATGAAGTTATTATATTAAATTTTTCACTAGCTTCTTGAGGTGTTATATTTTCTAATAATTTTTTTTTTGAAAAGAAATCAGTAATAACAGAAATATTTTTTTTGTAATTATTAAGAAATTTTTTAGAAGAAGGATCCATACCATATAACTTAACACCTGTTAAATTCTTCATGAGATTTAAGAAAGTTCCATCATTTGAACCTATATCTAGTATTTGACCCTTAAGTAGTTTTTTGTAATTTGATTTCAAAAACTTGAACTTTTCTTTCATATGATTAACCATTAATGGACTTAAAGAAGTATTGTAACCATAGGTCAAACCATACATATCCTCTAGAGGTGGTAATGAACTAAATTGAACTAAATCACATTTAGAACACTTAAATAAATCTAAAGAATATTTTTTTAAGTTAGTTTTTGGTTTATCAAAAAAAACACTACTTATAGCTTGTTTGCCAATTCGAAATACTTTTTTTAACTTTTGATTATTGCAATTTTTACACTTCATAAGGAGCTCTTTCTAAACTAAATTCTCTTAATTTTGTATTAATATAATTTATTTCTTTATTTTTTAAGTGTGGATGAAGAGGCAATGTAACTAGCTCTTTCCACGTTTTTAGTGCTTTTGGGATTTTTGATTTGTATTTTTTGTATAATGGATGCAAAGGTAATGGCATCAAATGAACACTTGTTGAAATATTATTTATTTTTAAGAAAGAAATTAGGTCATCACGATTTTTAGATCTAATTGAAAACATCCAATAAGAGGATTTTTTTAAGTTATATGGAAATGTTGGAATTAGATTCTTACATTTTTTGAGGTTTAATAAGTATTTTTTTAAAAATTCTATTCTTGAGTTATTCAAAAAGGATAGTCTTTTTAACTGCACTCTACCGATAGATGCTTCAAGATCATTCATATTGTATTTATATCCAAGATTTTTAATTTCATAATACCAATGAAGATTTTTTTTTGATTTTTTAGAAGAATTTAAGTTTCTTTGCTTATGCCTTAATAGGGGGTCTTTATCCCACCCATGAAAACTTAATGATTTTAATTTTTTAGCCATAAGGCTATTATTTGTTACTATCATACCTCCATCACCAGTTGTCATCATTTTCTTTTCTTCGAAACTAAAACATCCATAATGACCCCAGGTACCAATTTTTTTTCCTTTATAGTAGCCCCCGCAGGTTTCCGCACAATCTTCTATCACTATGAGATTTTTTTTATTTGCCCATTTCATGATTTTATCCATCTCACATGGATGTCCACCAAAATGAACTGGCATCACAGCAACACAATCCTTTGAATATTTTTTTTTTAAATCTTCTACGTTCATATTTAAATTATCATCATTAATGTCCACAAAAACTGGGATTAATCCACAATATAGAACCGCCGCTGCAGTTGCGCTAAAGGTTATGGCTGGAACCAAAACTTTTTTTCCTTTTTTAAAATCATTACACAAAAGTGCTAAATGCAAAGCTGCTGTGCACGAGTTTACAGCTATACTGTGTTTTACATTAAAGAATTTACTCCATTCTTTTTCAAATTTTTGAACTTCCTCTCCATAACCAATCCAGGATTTTTTAAATACTCTTTTTATAGCTGTTAGCTCTTCTTTTCCTAAAGAAGGTTGAAACAATCTTATATTTTTAATTAATTCCATTGTTTTTTTTTATTTTTTTTTAGATTTAGACTTGCATCATAAATACAGTTATTTACTTTTAATTGCAATTTATTAAATTTAAAATCTTGACTAAGAACTTTATATATAAAATTTTTTATAATTAAATTCTTTTTTTTATCTAAATCTAATAAATTATTATTTATTAAATCTGCTCTTTTAAAAGTTTTAGTCTTAATTTTTTTTAATTCTTTTTTCTTAATCTTATTTTCTAGAATTTTTTTCCAATTATTCTTAAATAATTCAATGCATCCTTTTAAAGAATGATTAAATACGTCGCCACCAGTATAAGGAAAGTCTAAATTAATTTTTTTTTGTATAAAAAGTTTTCCACTATCAATCTTATCATTCATTTCATGGATAGTGATGCCCAAAGGATATTGTTTTTCTACACTCCAAACATATGGATCCTTACCTTTTGCATAAGGCAAATAGGAAGGGTGCAAGTTTAAATTATTTTTGAACTTCTTAAGAAGTTCATTTTTATAAATAATTGGGCACCAAATATTCAATAGCCATTCATAACTATTAGGTTTTAAATCATATAAAAAATTCTTAACATTTTTATTAATATAATTAATTTTGTTTTTTTTTAAGAAATTACAAATATCTTTATCACCATCTGCCACACAAACAAAAATATTTTCTTTATCTTTTTTATGTTGTTGAAAAAAATATTTCAAAATACTGAGGGCGACCTTGTAATTTGACCTATCACCAGCACATACAATTAAATAACTCACAATTTAAAAGTTCTTTTTAGTCTTGTAAAAAAATAATAAAATGGAGAAAGGTACACATTAATAAAAATTAAATTCTTAGCAATATGAGACCAAAAGTTAAAATAGTTCATAGATCTTTTATCTTTAGATAAATATATACTAGCCATTGATCTTGCAAAATCTCTCAGTGCAAAATTTTTACACAAGTAATATCTTTTAAATGGTAATCCTCTTGACCTATAATAATCTAAAATTCCCGGTATTCTTACAATCATTATGAACATATACATTACTTTCCATTCTCTTATGCCCGCAAGATTTACACTTAATGGTTCTGCTTGATAGTAAGCTTTGGAGTTTTTAAATGCGTTTGCAAAAATAATTATATTAAAATATGTGTTATCAGGTGTAGACATCCATCTTTTATCTCTAGCATTTTTCAAATTAATAAATTTCACATTTTCATCCCACAATTTTCTTCTGAATAAAGACAAAAACATTCCCAATAAAAAATCAAAAGAAATGTCAGGATCAATTATATCCCAAAATGTAGTTGATTTACTTTTTTTTATTTTACTAAATCTTTCCATTTTATTGGGTAAATTATATGTAGAAAAAGGATGTTTGTATTTTTCTAAATAAGATGAATTTAAATTAAATGAATTAATATAAAAATAATCTGTATTTTTATATTTATTTAAAATTTTAGAAATTTTATTTAATGAATATGGTAAAAGCAAATCATCATTACCAATAGTCCATACAAATTCTCCTTCAGCCATATCTACAACTTTTAAAAAATTTGGCGTAATACCTAGATTTCTATCAAACTTATTAAATTTTATATTAAATTTTTTTGAATATTTCTTAACAATTTTACTTATATTGTGTTTTGAACCATTGTCAGAAACACACACTTCAAAGTTAAAATTTTTACAATTTTTTTTACTTATATAGATGGATTCTAAACAGTTCTCCAGATGAATTGGTCTATTATAAGTGGGTATACAAATAGAAAGTTTGAAAGTATTTATAATATTCATAATGCAGTTTTTTATACATATTTTCACTAAAATCAGCAACTTTAACACGCTTGTTACAGGCAAGATGCCATTCTTCACCTAATTTATTGATTTTTTTGAAAATTTCAAAATATTAAAATGTAATTTAAATAATTCTTTAAATATTTGCTTAAATTATAATTTAGTATGTAAATATAAAATTTAACATAATTTTTTACGCTTCACAGGTTTCACTATTATAAGATATCAGATAATTTATTAACAAAATTATAATCAAATGAATCTTTTGAATATTTTGATTTAAAAAAATTCACTGTTGATTTGACTTTTTTACTTGACCACCATTCATCAATATTATTCCAATTTTGAGAGATATGTTTTGCAGCATCAGAGGGTGATTTAAAAATAATTTTAGCATCAACTAATCTCTTATAATCAGCTAAGGCTTTTGGATGTAAATGTCCAAATAAATCTGGCCAACAAGCGATTGTTGGAATATCTAAATTTAAGTTCTCTAAAAAACCAGTGCAATCATAGTTAAAAAAAGCAATTTTTGTTTTTTTCATTAAATCAATAAAAGGAATATCATTATTAATTTTAATTTTTTTTTTTTTAAAATGTAAAGAATTTTTATGACTAGATCTTAATTTAATAACAATTTTTTGTTTAATTGGAGTTGGAAGAAAATCAATCAATTTTTTTACAATTTGTAAATCATTTTCTATTTCTATTCGCCTTGCGACGGGCTCCCAACTGTTCCTTTCACGTCTGCATAAGATGCTTAAAAAAATATTTTTTCTCTTAATTGGCTTAATGACTCTAAAATTACATGTTGGAATTGTTTTTTTAAAATTATTTTTTCCCCAAGAAATAAAATAGTCACAAGTTCTATATTCTATTGCATAAGTAAAATCTAATTTTGTAAAATAATTATTTCCATGCTGCCCAATATAATATTGGGATGAATGATTATTTATACAATTTGCTAAATGCATTTTAAAAATTTCATCAGAATCAAAATTTTGCGTAGTATAAATTTTTTTTGGATTTTTTGGAAAATTCATTAATTTAGTGGCTTGTTGAACAGCATGAAAACCCTCCACACAAGAAATGGGTAGCGAAGTTTCTAGAGAAGTTCTTACAATCTTTTCTACTAAACTTATATTAGTTTTTTTAAAATCTAATTTTGTTCTTTCTGAAATTGATAACTTAGAGGGATAATGAACTTGTTTTGGTATCCATAGTTGTGGAAATTGTTTTTTTTTAAAATAAAAAAATATTTCATTAATAGAATTCAAATAAGAACCTATCACTAAAATATCATTGTTTTTCTTAAAGAAAGTGCAAAATCGATTTAATAAAAAAAACAAACATTTTTTAGATTTAGATAATTTATTAAATGTACTTTTTTCATAAGTAGTTTTAATTTTTAGATTTGGCTCAATTTTTTTTTTAGAAAAAATAACTTTAAAAAAACTTTTGTACTCATTTGCAATTCTACTAAAAATTATACTTTCCCAGGATGTATTTTTACAAGCATCGTAAATTGCAAGTGATTCTTTAGTAGCTAGTGGATATTTGGCATTATCTGAAACAATAATTTTTTCAATTTTTTCGTTTTTTAATATTTTTTCAATTAAATAAACTTTATTATAACAAATATAAACATATCTTCTTAACCAATGACCTAGGTAAATTTCCCACGATCTTTTTGACCACTTTATTTTATGAAGGTCATTTAAATTTTTATAAATATCATCAAGTATAGAAAGGTATATTTTTTGACAATCTTTATAAATTTTTATTTTATTTTTTCTGGTAAAAGCATCTAGGTTGTAGCTATTAGTTTTTAGGCTTTTTTTTGTAAAACCCACATAAGGATAAAAGTGTTTTTTATTATTTTTAAACTCATTACTTGTTGTTAATATTAAAACTTTCTTCATTTAATTAATTGATTTTTTATTTGATTATCTTTTTTAAAATCAATCTCCATAAAACTTTCCTTATACTCTATAACTTTAATAGATTTTGGGTGTTGTTTGATATACTCACTTAATAATTCAGTGATAGATATTTTATTAATATTTATAAATTTATTTTTTTTAATAAACAATTTGATTTTTTTCCAGCCAATATGAGAAATGCCTATTAAACCCATATATTGTCCTTTTATTTGATTTAATGATTTTGGTTTTTTTCCTATTTCTTTTAAAAAATAATTATTATCAAAATCAAATGTTTCTGCATCCATAAGTGGGTCTTTGAAGCGTTTTTTCCATATTTTTTTCCATTTTGTAGATGATGTGATCGAAATATCATGTTTTTTTTTTAACAATAGAGATACGGCTGATTTTTTATAGAAGATGTCAGCATAAGAAATAATGCTATAATTTTTGGATAAAATTTTATCTGCTCTCATTAGTGAGGCAACCATGTTAGTTTTCTTCCATTTTGGATTTAGTAAAAAATTTATTTTTTTATTTTTTAAGTATTTCTTAAGAATATCTTTTTTGTATCCTGTTACGATATTTAAATCATGGATATTATTATTTTCTAAAACATTAATTATATTATCAATTAACGTGTCTTTTTTATTAATCTTGATCAGTGATTTTGGATAATTAATATCTTTTAATCTTTTTCCTCGACCAGCAGCTAAAATAATTGATGATATTTTTTTAAGCATGAAAAAACCTTTCTAAATTAATTATATCTTGTTTTAAAAAAGGATTTTCTCTTTCAGGATGCCACATCCATCCTTCAATTTTTAATTTTCTATGTTTTATGGCCTCTATACTTCCATCCAGAGATATTGCTGTAATATGAAAATTGGAGGGACACATAGAAATTGTTAAATTATGAAAGGAGTTAACTTTTTTAGGATAAATATTTTTTTTTGTTAAAGATTTAATTATATGTTTTTTTCCAACATGACTGTCAATTTTTTTTGTGTTTTTTCCAAAAAATTTCGCTATAATTTGCATTCCTCTACATACTCCGAGAATTGGGATTTTTTTTTTAATTGCGTATTCAATTAAAAAAAATTCTGTTTGATCTCTATTTTTAAAATCTCCAAAATTATCACCTCCTGTTAATAGTACACCTTTTGAATTAAAGCTTTTAAGGAATTTCAATAATTTTATATTATCATTTTTTTTAACTAAATTATTTGGAATTAGAATTGGATTTATGTTACAGGTGTTTAAAATTTTGATAACTCTTTGATCTATACAGTCTCTTGTTTCATTAATATTTGGAATTTCAATAACTCGTTGACTGACAAAAATATTCATTTAGAAAAAATTCTTTATAATTATATTGGTTATTTCTTTTTTACTCAAATTTTGATTAGATTTTATTTCTAATTCTGAATTTTTTGGCTTGTAATATTTCATATCTATACCATATAAATTTTTAATTTTTTTTTGAAAAAACATTTTATAATTTTTTTTTGGATCTCTTTTTATCAATTCTTTAATATCTATATTTAAAAAAACTTGATTGTAATTTGATATATTTTTTCTATTCCACGTTAAAACTTCTTTTTCAAGTGCCATAACTGAGGTAATGACTATATAATTTTGAGAAGCCAAATAAAGTGACAATCTAGAATAAAACAAACCAATTTTTTTTCTTTGCTCTCTTTTGAAGCTATTTTTGATAGGTATTGATGAAAATGTTTTTCTTAACTCGTCACCATCTAAATGTATTGCTTTAATATTCTTTTTTTTTATCTCTTTTAGTAACATTTGAGATATTGTTGTCTTGCCAGAACCAGAAAGGCCAGTAATCCAAAGTACTCCTTTATTTTTAAATCTCATAGAATTGTGCTAAATGATTTTGATTTGCAATTAAGTTCAATTTTTTTTGCTATTAATAATTCTTTATAATATTTTTCACCTACACCAATTATAGCAGGTAAATCAAGTTCTGAACATCTTATAGCCATATGAGAATTAACACCTCCGTATTGTGTTATTAATCCTAAAATTTTTTCAGAAAATATCCAATCAAATCCAGGATCAGCATTTTTAATTAATACAATTTGATTTTTTATTATTAGATTTTTTTTTACATTATTGTCAATGCTAACTATTTTACCTATTATATGCTTTGAGGATACAAAATTTGGTGTACTAAATAAATAAGGCACAACATCCATATCTTTGTCTTTAAAAATTATCTGAGGCACTTTAATTTTACTTTGTAGTTGATTTACTTTCTGTCTTTTTTTTATATTCTTAAGTAGAAATTTTTTATTTTTATCAAGCTCATGAAGTTTTAAAAAAGTTAAGTCACTAATCTCGATTTTTTTAGACCTGCCCTTTTCTTTGATTTTTTCTATTAAAAAACTTAATATCCTAGTAAAAACAAATTTAGAATATTCTCTTAATTCAATTGACTCTGTAATATAACTCAATAAATCTTTCGCACTTAAATTTAATATTTTATTTTTTTGCAAAGAAATATTAATCTTGTCTTCTACTTTTTTGGTTAGATTAAATTTTTTATGTATAATTTTATTTTTTTTATAAGAAAAATTATTCATCTGATCGTATCTTTTCGATTTAATGTCATATGTTCCTGGTCTTAGATGACCATATTTTTTCATAAAAATTTTTTTGGATAAATTGCCCGATGCAACTTTTGACATGTCAGATAGAAAAAGTTTAGTTATTGTACTTATACTTCTTTGGAATTCTTCATTCTGTTTTAAAGTAAAAATTTTTTTTTTTACAAATGAATTTAGAAAGGATTGACCAATAAATGCATGCCTTGCCATAATAGCAAAAGGAATTATTCCATTATTTTTTAGTAGACGAACTAAATTCTTAATTTCAAAAGTTTTATTTAAATCTAAATTTTGTAAATATTCTAATTTTTTTTTATATTTATTAAATTTATTATTTACAATTGCATTAATTGTAAGTTCTTTATAACACTTTAATATTAAATTTTTTTCTTTTATGGATAATATTTTATTAGGTATTTTTTTAATTCTATTAGGTAAAAATAAATCAAAAGAGGTAATTGCAATCTCGAATTCAATTTTATCATGCAAATTTGGGTTTTTAGCAAATATACTAAGCCAGTATTTTATTAATTTTAATTCAATTTTTCTTGGTATTACCTTTGGTATAAATGAATTAAAACTTAACCTAGTATTTATGAAAGGCCTTCCAGCTATGTCTACCATTAATGTATTATTAACTTTATCCTTATAACCCATCAATCGTCTTGCTTTTATCCAGGAATTATCTGTAATTAATTTTTTATATAAATCAAAAGATATTACATCAGGTCTTTCACCAATTATTTCTGCAGGATTCCAATCTGGCATTTGCGCTAAAATTGTCTTTTCTTTTAAGGTGTTTTTGATTTTTAACTTAGTTAAGTTAAAATACTTAGATATTTTTTTTTCATCGATCTTTAGCCATTTATTTTTTGAACTTATAGGCCTTACTTGAAATAAGTATGGTATAAAATTTTTATCTACTGCAAATTCGATATCTAAAAAACTTTTATTTAAAGTTTTTTCTAAATCAGTGATGCATTTTACTAATTTCTTAAACCTTAAAGATTTTATTTTATTGACACTTTTTCTGTAAATATATAGCTTTTTATTAGCGTGCTCACCTGTACCAGAAGTTACTGATTCAGTTTTTTTTGATTTATCATCATAATTAATTACATAATAAGGCGATCCTGTTTCAATATCATGTGTGAAAGCTACACCACTCATAGATATATTTGAAATATACTCTTGAATAATAATTTCATTTTTTAAGTAATTTTTTTTGTCTTTTATTTTGTAGTCTTTAATTATTTTTAATATATTTTTTTTAATGTTTTCTTTGTTATAAGATTTCATAACTATGGACTGGTACTTACCAGCACCTGAATAATTCTCTTTATCTTCACCAATTGAAGAGGATCTTATTATAATTTTTTGTTTTTTAAATAAACTAAAGAAGTTTATAAAAACTTTTTCTTTTGAAAAATTCCATTCTTTAACAGTGAATACTAAAAATTTTGGTATTATAAAATTTAACTTAAATTTTTTTAATTCATTTAAAGTTTTAGCCTTAGAGTTAAATTGAAAAGACTTCATTAGATTATGTATAATTTTGTTTTCCAATACCAGGAAAAAATTTTAATTTTATAAGTCTTGGAATATTAATAATTCTTGAAAATATTGAGAAAAAATAAGAAACTAAACCAAGAAATCCTACTTTTTTTATTTTTATTTTTCTTGATCCAGAAAAAGCAAAAGCACAATACAACGACCAATTTTTTTTATTTTCTGAATATTTTTTTTGGAAATCATAATCATAAAAAAATTTATTATCTATTTTTTGTAAATTAACGAATTTTTCTGAATTATCTTTAATTTTATCATATAAATGATAAGTTTTATTTTTAATTAATTCAATCTCTTTTTTACTCAATACTTTCGTGGAATAATTTGAAATTTTTAAATTTGAAACTTTTCCATAATGAGAATTTCCACTCCAATCATTATTAGCTATGGTAGGTCTTTGAAGTATGGACTCATAGTTAAAACCAGCTTCTTCAGATATTCCCTTCATAATAGTTTCGGTTTTATTTACTAAATCCTCATATTGATAGCATAAATATTTCTCAGGACTTAGTTGATCATTTAAAATTTTAGACCTTGTTATTGCCACATTCCATGATCGAATTAATGCTGACAAATCATAATAATCAAAGGATTTTATTAAAAAATTTGGAACTGATGGTTTATAAAATCTTCTACTTCCAAAAAAAATTTTTGCTAATCTCACTTTTTCAGAGGCAATATATGTTATTGGATCTCTTATCGGTGTAAGAATTAATGAATCTTTAAAATTATTATAATATTCAATAAAATTATCTAAAAACAATCCAGAACTACTGTGAGTTACTATATATTTAAAATTATTTTTATGTTTACCATTATCCCAAGCATCAAAATAGCTTTTAAAATAAATATCATATAAATCTCTCAATTTTTTAACATTAACAGATTCCTTAGTTAGATTATTTAAAAAAAAAGATTTATCAAAATTTGTTTTAATATTATCGTAGTAAGCTTTTTCTATATAATTTTGACGGACACCTATTGAGTCTAATTCTTCTTTTTGCCATACATTTTTAATTTCAACTTCTTTTTTTAAGTCAAAAAAATTTAGAATATCACCATCATAATCTTTAAAACTTGGTATTGTTGTTGGAAAACCAACAATTTTTTCTAAATATGGATACACATTTCTTGAAGTTGAGAAATTAAATTCAGTTGGCATACTAGCAATATCAGTATGACCATCAAGCAATCTGGCGAGCAGAGATCCTCCATGTCTAGTAATAGCTGCGATATGTATATATTTAAGCATATTCACTTATAAATAATTTATATAGATTTATTTCTTTTCTAAAATCTTTCTTAAGTTTACTTGAAATTTTTTGTTCTATAAATTGAATTTTTTTATCATAATCCTTTTTATCAAAATATCTTGGACATTTTTCATTTTTAAGAATTAAACTTGTTTTTTTAGAAACATCTGTTTTTAAAAATTTTTCTATTCTTGAAATATTTATTTTTGGATCAGATAATATACTTCTGTAATCTACAATTAAAATATTTTTTTTATTTTTATATTTCTTAAATAAAGTTAAATTCTTATTATTTGCTTGCTGATATGAAAGAAAAACATCATCCATATCATTTTTGGGTTGATATTTTAAATTTTTTATCCAATACGGAAAAGTCATATTTTTATTTTTATAGGTGACGCTCTCTATATTTAAATTTGTAGTTAAGTTTTTACTAAAGATTTTTTTTTGATACCAAGAATAAATTACCTCTACTGGGTCTCTAACCATGTGGATAAATTTTAAATGTGAAAAAACTTTTGAAATATTGTTGTAAAAAAGTAGAGCATTATGGATAAAAAAGGGATGATAACTTTTATCAACTGATTTTAAAAATTGATTTTTAGTGGGTGGAGATTGGCCTATTTTAGACAATATTTCGATAGAATTCCCATATCTAAACATACTAGAATAATCATCTTTTATCATATTAATAGACCGTCCAATTGCTTTCTCATAGATTACATTCGAAGCAAACTTGTTAAAAAGATAAAAAAAACTTTTATTATCTATTTTTTTTAGATAATTGAGCTGCAATACTCTTTCAAGATCGTAGTTAAAAATAAAATGGTTTACATTTTTTAGACTAGAAACAATAGGTGATATTAAACTTTTCCCAGATCTATTTGTACCTGAAATTATTATAGTTTTTTTACTTATTTTTTTTAACTTAATTAAATTCATTATTTTTTCATTTTGAATGAAAGCGGTCTTGGGCTTTGAAATTTTTTTAAAGATTTTTTCCCAATAAAGAGTTTGAGATATTTTGGATCAAGACCTTTACCTCCTCTAATTGATGAAATATTATTTTTAGAAAATAATTCACCTTGTTGAATGTTTTTTGTTAGATATAAAGATCGCCTGTATTTAATATAATTTTGTTCTGAATTAGAAGGTCCAAGATAAATTTTACCTAAAGATTTTTTGGCATTATTACACTCTTTGACACATTCAGAAAATTGGTGGGGATTTAATGAAAATTTAGCATCGAATCCTTTATCATCTATCTTAAAGTGTTTTTCTATAACAGTTGCACCAAATACCACACTAACAATTGGTGCAGTTATACCAATTGAGTGATCGGAAAGACCTACTTCACATTTAAATTTTTTTTTCATAAAATCTATTGATTTTAAATTTAAATCTTCAAATGGTGAAGGATACGCACTTGTGCATTTTAATAAAATTATTTTATTCTTACTAAATTTTTTAATTGTTTTGATAATTAATTTCACTTCATTCTCTGAAGCCATACCAATAGAAACTATTATAGGTTTTTTTGTTTTTGCAACTCTTTCAATTAATTCTAAATCATTATTTTCAAAAGAAGAAATTTTATATAATGGGGGATCAAATTCTTCTAAAAAATCTACTGATTGGACACTAAACGGTGTACTAAATAAAATGATATTTTTTTTTTTAGCTCTTTCAAACAATTCTTTATGCCATTTTCTTGGTGTAGATGCTCCTTTATATAAATCGTATAATTTTTGACCTTTCCAAATATTTTTTTTATCTTTTATATAAAATCCACCTTTAGTAGAATTTATTGTCATCTCATCTGCAGTATATGTTTGAATTTTTACTGCACTAGCGCCAGAATCGGCTGCCATATCAATAATTTTTAATGCTTTACTTAATGAACCACCATGATTAGCTGACATTTCAGCTATAATAAAGGGAGGGTATTTTGATCCAATTTTAATTAATTTTTTTTTCATAATTATTATATTTTTTTAAAAAATTGATAAGTCCAGTGCTATATCCTTTATACTTATATTGCGCATCATATAACTTTGAAACCTTTTTATTTTTATACATACCCCTCAAAATTCTTATAGTTAAGGAACCTTTTTTGTTTAAATTTACAAAATCTTTATTTGGATTGTCCCCAATATAAACCAAAGATGACCAATTTACATTTTCTCGCTTTTTTATAATTGAAAAGCATTTTAAGGAAGGTTTAGCAGATTTAATTCCATATCTGTGAGTAATAAAAATCTTTTTAAAATATCTATTTAAACTTAACTTTTTAATTTTACTATTTTGGACCACTTTATTACCATCTGTGATTATGTACATACTGAAATCACGAAAATGTTTGAGGAAATGTTTTGCATCATTGTATAAATGAATTTTATATTGGTGATAACGATATATTCTAATAATTTTATTTAAATTAGTTAAATTAAAAATTTTTTTTTGTTTTAAAAAATTTTCTAATAAGTTGTTTCTACCATTTTTTAAAAAATTTGTTTTTAATTCTAAAAAAATTTTGTTATAATTTAAATTGAATTCATTTGCTAAATATTTTGAAACATTTTTTAAACCAGATAAATAAAATGTTTTTTCATCATACAAAGTATCATCTAAGTCGAATATCAGTATCATGAAAAATTTAAATCTTTTTTGATACGATAAATAGTTGATATTAATTTTTTTGGTTTATTGTTTTCAATTAAAGTAAATTTATTTAATTTATCTAAAATTGACCAATAAATAAAATCCAGACCATTTTGAAATGAGAAAGTTGTAGCACCTCCTACACGTGGATTGCATTCTAATAAAGTGAAAATTTTTTTATGTAAAAATCCTTGAAAATTCGCAGTTCCATTAATTTCTAAAATTAAGATTACCTTTTTAATTATTTTTTCTATATTTTTGTTGTTAATAAAAACTGATACTTCTGACTCTCCATTTTTAATTACCAGTCTTTTTCTCATTAGTATGTAAATTTTATTTGATTTTTTATTGGTCCAAGTATCAATGCTAATTTCTTGACCTTTTAACAATGGTTGGAAAATAATATCTAAATCTTTTTTTTTTAAACTATTTATTAGTAATTGATCAGGATTTTTAAAAAATAAATTTCCACCTGATCCAAAATTACTTTTGACAATAAATTTTGTTTTAATTAAATCTACATTTTTAGTAGTAAATGCGCATTTAATGTTTTTATCATTTAATTTATTATAAAATTTTAACTTATTAGAACAAATTAAGATTGGGTTAATATCTGTAACTAATATGTCGATTGAATTTTTTTTAAAGAATTGTTTATTTTTTGACCAAAATAAAAGCTCTACATTGCTTGTAGGTAAGACAAAATTTATATTAAATTGTTTTAAAGTTTGTAATATTTTTGATCGATTGCTCTCGTTAATTTTTGGCAATATAATAAATTTTTTATTATATAATTTTGAAACAACTTTAGGGTTACTGTCTCCACAATATAGGTTGTAATCTCTATCTAATTTACAAAGTGATTTCTTTACTACATCAATTAATGGGACTTTGTTTGAAGATGAGGTAATTAAAAAATTACAATCTTTAATAATTTTTTGACATTTAAACTTACTAAGCAAATATGAATCAAAATAACTATTATTTTTTTTAACATTATTTTTTAATACACCATCTATAATAAAATTTCTATTTTTCAATGTGTCAATAATCTCTGTTCTAAAAGAATATGTTTCTGATTGTAATTTTGATAAATGCAACTCATCAAAAAAAATAGTTTCTAAAACTTTCAGTGAATTATCAAATAAATTTACAAATTTTTTTTTTCTTAAACTTATTTTATTTAACACTAAAAAAGAGATTTCTGCCTTTTTAAGATTCCAATCTATATTTGTCAGACCACAATAGCCTAAAAAAGTTGATTTTCGTATGGCTAATAAAATATTCTTAGGTTTTTTTTTTTTGTAATCAGGTATGATTTTTTCGTTGAAATATTTAACTTGCTGCGCAACACTTATAAAATTATTCTGTCTTAATATTTTAATTTGTGAATTTCTTAATTTTCTAATAATTTCAATTTCATTTTTTTGAATGACTGAATATTCAATACCATTTAAAAAATATTTTTTTTTTAAAATTTTATACATTCAGAAATTTTAATTTTTTTGAAATATCTTTTGCTTTCTTTAGATCTTTGAGATTATCAATGTCACAAAATCTATTATTTGGTATTTCTACATAGCTCAATTTACCTGAAAGGATCTTGGTCTTTTTATTGTTATCTTTTCTTATCCAAAACCATTGTCCCGCATCTATAAAAGTGTCTTTCAAATCTTGTGATCTAGATTTCTGAAATTTTTTATTTGCAATTATGATAGTTTTTTTATTTTTTATATAAATTCTCTGAAACCTACTATCTACTTTTACAACCGGTAAAACTGTATTGTAAAGATGATTTTTTATTTTTTGAAAACCTTTAATGAGATCTTTATAATATGTAAAAGGTGAATTTGCAAAAAAAACACATATATATAATGTTTTATCATATTTAACTTTCAACTTACTCATAACTTCATCTATAACCGCATCTGGCAATGCTTTATTACTAGAGTTTTTTTTTGATCTATAAAAAGGAACATCTGCTCCATATTTGATGGATATTTTTTTAATTTTATCACTATCTGTTGAGACTAAAATTTTATCAAATAATTTACTTTTTTTGGCAGCTCTTATTGGCCAATAAATCATTGGTTTATTTAAAAACATTTTCATGTTTTTGTTCTTAATTCTTTGGCTGTTACCCCTCGCTAATATTATTGCAATTTTTTGCATCAAGTTTTTTTTAGAACAAAAAATTTTTCTCTATTCTAAATTTATAATATCTTTAATTTCTTTTATTGATAAAAAATTATTTTTTTCAGATGAATAAGAAAAATCTGGAACTACCTTTCTTCCATTATATTTTTTAATTATTTTTTGGAAATTATTTCTCAATGGAAGCTTTATGGACGGTACAATTAAATAAAAGTTTTTAAATTCATAGGTTAATATATCTGTCTCTGCTGGGCACATTATCTCATGAATTTTTTCTCCTGCCCTTCTTCCTATTATTTTATATTTAATTTTAGGATTTAAAGCTTTTCCTATATCGCTTATTTTTATACTTGGTAATTTTGGTACAAATATTTCACCACCAATCATTTTTTCAACACAAGAAATTACAAAATCTACACTTTGTTCTAATGTTATGAAAAATCTTGTCATTTCCAAATCTGTCAGTGGCAAAGTTTTATTTCCGTTTTTTATCAATGATTTAAAATAAGGTATTACAGATCCTCTTGAATTAATTACATTTCCATATCTAACAACGGAAAATATTGAAGAGTCATCACTAGATAAAATATTTGAATTTATAAATATTTTTTCTGCTGCTAGCTTTGTAGCACCATAAAGATTTACTGGGTTCGCAGCTTTATCAGTAGACAATGCCATTACTATTTTAACTTTACTATAAATACATGCATCAATTACATTTTGGGAACCGTTTATATTTGTTTTAATACATTCTTGCGGGTTTTCTTCTGCTAATGTCAATTGTTTTAAAGCTGCAGCATGAATAACAATGTCTACTCCTTTTAATGCAACTATAAGTCTCTCCTTATCTCTTATGTCACCCAAAAAAAATCTTATACTTTTATATTTTTCTTTAAATGTTTTCATAAGTTCAAATTGCTTAAACTCATCTCTAGAAAATATAATTACTTTTTTTGGTTTGTATTTTTTATAAATTATCTCTATAAATTTTTTCCCAAATGAACCTGTTCCGCCAGTTATAAGAATAACCTTGTTATTGAAGATACTTTTATTCATAATTTTTTGATTTTTTATTAATAGCTTTAAAAATTACATTATCTGAAAAAAGTCCCACATACCAGAAAAGCTTAATCTCAGATATTTTTTGTAAAGAGTTATCAATGATTTTCACAGTTTTAAAGAAAAAACCCTTTTTGGATAAAATAAATGTCGCATTAGTATGGTCTAAAATTTCAAATTTAAATTGTTTTAATATTTTTTTTAATCTGAAATAACCATAGAGCCTTTTTCTTATTTTGTATGTCCATGGATCATCACCTTTAACCATAAAATTGGATTTCATAAATTTAGAATTTTCATATCTTTTAAAAATAAGATTTAACTTTGTTTCCAACAGCATAGATCGAAAACAGGGGGATATTACAAATTCTTGATTTAAAAAAAAATAACATAATTTTAGGATAAATTTTCTTATACCAAAAAAACTATGTAATGAATACATGCTGGATTGGCAGATAATAAAATGAGCATCTTTTTTTAAAACCCTTGAAATATTTTTAAAACAAAATTCTAAATTTCCCACGTATTGCATGGCACCCAAAACTACTATTGCATCAAAAAAATTATCTTCAAAAGGTAGATTTCCCTCGATACTACCTACTCTAAAAAAGGCTTTTTTACTATTCACGTACTTTTGACATTTTCTTTTAGTTTCATCACAGAAGTGTTGAGATACATCAATCCCATGCACTTCATAGCCCATTTCTAAAATCTTTAATGCAGTTTGCCCTCCACCATAACCAATCTCAAGCACTTTTGAGGTTGATGGAAGATTAAGATCTTTTAAATATTTTAAAGTTTTTGTTTGCCTCAATAATACATGGTCAACATGAGGATAGTCTTTAGAGTATGTCTTGTGATGCCATTTTTTAGTTCTTTCATCATTCCACCATCTAGAGACTTCTTTATCTTGGAGTTGTTGATTTTCAATTTTTAATTTCATTTTTTATTAATTTGAGTAAATTTTTTTAATCCAGAAAGTATTTTTTTTTGCTCATTTAATGTTAAAGAATAGTACAATGGAATACTAATAGCAGTTTTATAATAAATATCTGCATTTTCAAATTTTGATTTTTTTTCCTTATAAAATGAAAATTTATTTATAGGCTTATAATGAAACTGTAAATAGATATTATTTTTAATCATAAATTTTATTAAGTCATCTTTGTAGCAATTTTTTTTAAAATTTTCTACTTTAATTCTTATGATGAATAAATGCCAAGAAGACAAATTAAGACTTTTTTTTTCGGGAAGTAAAAAAAAATCTTTTAACGGTTTAAATAATTCAAAATATTTTAATGCTATTTTTTTTCTTTTATCAAGAATTGAATTTATATATTTTAATTGATCAATACCAAGTGAACAATTTATATCACTAATTCGATAATTGAATGCTAATTCGCGAATATCATAATTCCAATATTCTTTTTTATTTCTGACTATTCCATGAGATCGAAAAATATTTATTTTTTTATATAGTGCTAAACTATTTGTTGTTATTGCGCCCCCCTCTCCTGTTGTGATAGTTTTTACCGGGTGAAAAGAAAAAGTAGTAATATCGGCATGCTTACTGCATCCAACTTTATATCTTTTATTTTTATATAAATAATTAGCACCAAATGAATGACACCCATCTAATATAAGAAAACATTTAAATTTTTTTTTTAATTGATAAAATTCTGTGGGAGAATTTGGCTTTCCACCTAAATCCATATTAATTATTAATTTAATTTTTTTTATCTTATTTTTTTTTATACAGTCATAAACATTATTGGGCTTCATCTCTCCCTCAGTATTAGTATCTGCCAAATAAATTTTGGCTTTAAGCAAAGAACACATACTATACGCCGCAATAAAATTTATTACTGGCATTATTACAACATCATTTTTTTTCAAATTTACTGCATTCAAAGCACAATGTAACGCAGATGTGCCACTGCTACAAACTGATACGTAATTAGACTTAGTATATTTTTTTATTTTATTTTCAAAATTATCAACTGATGGCCCTGTCGTGAGAAAATTAGATTTAAGCGAATTTTTTACTTTTAAAAAATTTGTCTGAAAAATATGTTGCTTCCCATAGTTTATTATTTTTTTTTGATGTCTATTCATATTATTTTGAGATTTAATCTTTTAAATACGTATTGATTAAAAATTATTAAATTTTAATTAATTTTTTTCAAATAAACTTTTGAAATTTCCGTTATCAATAACACATCCTTGGTTAAATATAAAAATATTATCACATTTTTTAAGAGTATTTGTTCGATGTGCAATAATTATAATTGTTTTTAATCTAGAAAATTTATTAATTGCGCTCATAATATTTTTTTCAGTATCTTCATCCAGTGAGCTTGTGGCTTCATCAAAAATTAATATATTTGGGTCGTGATATAGAGCCCTTGCTATTCCAACTCTTTGTTGTTGACCACCAGACAATTGAACACCTCTTTCACCTAGTCTTGTATCTATATTTTCCGGCAGAGTGTCTACAAAACCAGACAATTCTGCTAAATTAATTGCTTTTTCAAGTAACTTATTATCAATATTTTTATGATCAATTCCAAATGCTATGTTCTCTTTTAATGTGCCATCACACAAAAATATAGATTGGGGTACATAACCAATATTTTTTTGCCAACTTTTTATATTTTGATTATCTAAAATTTTCCCATCAATGCTTATCTCTCCACTGTCAGGTTCAAGCATTCCCATTATCAAATTTGCAACTGTTGATTTTCCAGATCCTGATTGACCGGCTATACCAACAATACTATTTGCAATTATATTTAAGTTTAAATTTGAAATTTTAAATTCTTTTCTTTTTATAAATGAAAAATTTATATTTTTTAAATTTATACTTTTGAAATTATTAAAGTTTTCTTTTTTTTCTATATAAACATCCTTTTTTTCAACAGATTTTTCTAAATCATTCTCAATTGAGTCTAATGCCGAAATGTTTGCTTTTATATTTGTAATATTCATATAAATTTGCTGAAGTGAGGGGATTAACTTGTAGCCAGCTAAGGTAAAAAAAGCTAATTGAGCAATTACACTTTGAAAATTGCCATTGCTATTTAAATTTAACATAATTATTAATAACACTGCACCTCCAAATGCTATAAATTCTATTAAAAATTTTGGAATTCTTTGTAGATTTGTGTTTAAAGCCGAAGCTTTGGCTAATGCAAATGATTGAAGATTAAATTTATTTATAAAATATAAACTTGTATTTGATAAAATAACATTTTTAATTCCTCCAAATGCTTCATTTATAATTTTAAATTTTTCTTTGTTATTATTTGTCATAATAAGACCATTATGAAAAACTTTATTTCTAATAGTTTTATAGATTAAAAAATATGACAATAAAAAAATTAACATACCTATAATTGCTACATACGGATTAACTATAAAAATTCCAATACACATTGGAATAGAAAAGAAAATACGGGATATCATTTGCATAGTTGAGTCTGCTATACCACCTGATACTCTTGAGCATTCATTGTATAAATTATTTAAAATTAGCGAGCTCGAAGTACTTAAATGATAAATCCATTTTTGATCAATATAATGTTTGAATAATCGATTTGATAATTCAGCAGAAATTTGATTTGCAAAATTAGCTAACAGAACGGTAGTAGTAATTGATGATATTGTGGATATAAGTATGAAAAAAAATACCACAAAACCTAAAAAAAATATAAAATTGTTCACATCTGTAAAATTGAAAAATAAATAAACATTTGAGAGCATATCATTTTCAAATATTATATCTTTATCTGAAATAACTGACATAAATGGGATAATTGAGACAACACCTAAAATTTCTAAAAAAGAATTTAAAATCACAATTACCTGCAAGATAATAAATTTATTTTTTTGTTTTTTATTTAAATATAAAAATAAATTTTTTATTTTTGAAAACATTGAAGATATTTTTTCATTTTAATAAAATTAATAAGTGATTCAATTATAAATAAAGAAAGTTTTATTACTGTAAAAAAGTTCATTAATAAAACATTAATTTAATTAAAGTTATAATCTTATTTATACAATATTTTATTTAAAAGCGAATAGAAATTTTTATTATTTTTTTGATAAACAATCAAACCCCTAATATGATTTTTATTTATGTTAATCCAATGATTAGTCGATATCTTAAAATTATTTTTAAATAAATTAATAATTTTTTTTTTATTATTAGAAGAAGTAAAAAAATTAGCAGACTTTGGTCCAATTTTGGGCCATAAAAAACCTCCTAATAAATTATTTTTAAATTTGCGAGAAAAAATACTTACAACTTTTTTTCCCCTTGCTATTGCTTCAAAACCCAAGGTTGAGTCAATAAAAACAATATTTTCAAAAGTATCTATTGTTTCATAAGAACTTTTATTTAAATTTTTATAAACAAAACAATTTTTATTATTTTTAATTAAATTTAAAAAAAAGCTGACTTCATCTGATGACTTCTCTTTGGTATTTCTCAATAAAATTTGAAATTTATAATTATTTTCTTCACAAAATTTAAAAAGAATAGGTATAATAAATTTTTCCACATAATAATTATTGCTCAGTTCACTATTTGATTTGGCTAGTATTATCTTATTACTAACTTTAAAATGTTTTTTAAATGCTGATATAAAAATAACACTTTTTTGATTGGCATTAAATTTTTTTATTGGAATATTGTTATTTCTAAAAGATCCAATAATCTTTGATTTAAATTTAATAAATTTTTTTAATTCATGTGCATAATATTTACTAAAAACAAAAAAATAATCTATCTGCAGTTTAGAATTTAGTGATTTTTCTTTTTTCAATGAATCAAATAAGTCATATCTTTCAGATCTTGCTCCATTTTGCACCATCAGAAACTTAATATGTGAGAAATTTTTTTTAAGTTTATAAAAAAACATATCATGCTCTGCAGCACTTATTATTAACTTGGGTCGAAATAAAAATATAAATGATTTAATGTACTCCTCTCTACCTATTTTAAATTTCATAATCATTAATAATAAGGCATAAAAATTATATGCCTCACCTCTGACTGGAAGAACAATATGTTTGATTTTATTTATATCCAAATTATCTAATAAATAATTTGAGATTTGATCATATAAAATTATTTCTTTTTTTTTTGGAAATGTGAAATTAATTTTCATTGATATGTTTTTTGGCAATTTTCAAATCATAACTAGTATCTATATCAATTGCTTCTTTTTTAGACTTCGTAATCAACGGTACAAAATTTTTGTAAGAAAAAGATCTATGTTTTTTTAAAATTTTAACTGGCGTTAAATATATCAGTCCATTTGGCTTAGAAGATTGATCATTTACACTAACAATTTGTTTATTTGGATATCTTGATGATAAATTTAATACCTTTTTTATTGTAGAATTTTTTCTTAAAGGAGAAGTTGGTTGAAACAAAATTATATATTTTATTTCATGATACTTTCTCTGATAGAAATTTACAGCATGAATAGCTGAGGATTCAGATGTGGTCTTACTTTTTGCCAGATAATCTGGTCTCTTTAAAAATAATAAACCTGATTTTTTAGTTATTTGTTTTATTATGTTAGAATCACTTGAAACTAAAATATCATCAAATAAATGGCTAATTTTTTTTAGATTGTCCAAAGTCCAGGAAATAAGTGGTTTTGAACCTAATTTTAAAACATTTTTATTTTTTAATCTCCTGGATCCTTTTCTAGCGAGGACTAGTGCTAAATAATTTTTTTTTATCATTCAATATTTAAAAAAATAATTTACTACGCTTTATAATTTACTCTATCTAACTTTGAATTTTCTAAAAATTTAATAGGTGTATAAAATCTATCTCCCTCATTAAGGAATTTGAGAATATTTTGTCCTTTAGAATTTTTTACTTCTTCAATTAGAAGCATGTGTTTTCCACTTGTGCATACTGTAATCCATTCTTTGTCATGTCTTGAAATAATACCAGCTTGATAGGGATGATTATTAGTATCTCCACCATGAAGGTGAACTTTTTTAATAAACAATCGACCATATTTCTTTTCATTTATAAAAGTTGACGCTCCTATAAAAGGATCATCGAATGCATTTATAAAATTAAATAAATCATATGAATCTATAGTCCAGTCTATAAAGCCATTCCTTAAAGTATTTAGAGATGGATTATATCTTCCTAGATATTTTGGCTGATAAGATATTTCAAATTTTTTTTCTTTTTTTAAATCCCTCAAAAATTCATAATAAAAATTATTCATTTCACTCCACTTGTAATTCTCAAAATCTAGAGGAATTTTACAATTTGAGGGAAATATACTTTTTTTATTTATTATTATCGGCCCAGTGTTAATTCCTGAATCTATTATATGAAATAAATTATTTAGAATACGATCCTCTCTCATTATATGCCATGAAAAACCTCCTCTACCTTGATCATATGGAAGTCTTGATGGAAAATAATTAATAAGATTATCTTTAAAAAAATCTATTAATTTTTTATCAAAAATAAACATTGAACTAACAGATAAAAATAATGTTTTTTCAATTTTACAATTTTTTAATATAAAATTTTTAAAAGAGCTTGAATCAATTTTAGAAAAAACATTAATTTTTATATTTTTTTTATATAATCTTTTTTGGTTGGGGCTTGTAATTACTAAGGTTTTTAAATTAAAAGATTTGTTAATTCTAATTATCTCATCAATATTTGGACACCAACCTATTAAAGCTACACACTCAATATCATTTATAAAAAATTTATTATTATTTATCATTAATCATTACTATATATCCTGAAAATGTTTTTGTGTATCAATTGTCCATAATTTTTTTGATCTTAAAATTTTATCAAAGATTTTATAACTTTGTCCTTTTCCAAACTCTGATTTCACCTTATGACGTTTTGTTTTTGAAAACATTTTATTTATTAAGTTTAAAATTTTTTTTTCATTAAATCGACAATGTTGAATAGTTTTTAGTTTACTTCTATTTTTCTGTCTATCACCAATATTAATTGTTGGAACCCCATAGTAAGGTGCCTCCATGATTCCTGAGCTAGAATTTCCAATAATAACTTTTGAATTTTTTAAAAGTACCAAATAATATTCAAATCTCATTGACGGCAAAATTCTAATATTTTTTGATTTAATTTTTTTATATTCTTCTAAAATTATATTGCTACCATGGTCATTATTTGGATAAACTAAAACAAAATTTTTTTTACTTTTTTTTATAGAATTTAAAAAAGACAATGTTTCATTTCTTAAATTTTCTATATTAGTAGTGACAGGATGTAAAATTCCAATTCCATAATCTTTAAATTTAATATCGTATCTTTTTGTAACATCTTTGTACAATGGCAGTTTTTTAGAATTAATAATATCAACATCTGGTGAACCCATTACAAAAATATTATCTTTAAATTCACCCATTTGAATTAATCTTTTTTTTGCTCTTTTATTTGTTACAAAATGTGTATGTGCCAATTTGGATATTGAGTGTCTTAAAATTTCATCAACAGTTCCTGAAACTTCTCCTCCTTCAATATGAGCTGTTCTGTAATTATTTAGTGAACCAACTATTGCACATGCAAGAGTTTCAATCCTGTCGCCATGAATTACTATTAGATCAGGTTTAATTTTTGTTACTACTCTTTTAAATCCAACTATAGTTTTGGCTAATACAAAATCCATACTATCGTTATTTTTTTGATTTCTAAATCTGATTATATTCTTTATTTTATCAGAAATAAGAGCCTCCCACGTAGATCCAAATTTTTTTAAGTTGTGCATGCCAGTAACAAAAACGTGTACTTGAAATAAATTTCTTTTTTGCAATTTAAGAATTAAAGACTTTATTTTTCCATAATCTGCTCTAGTACCAGTTACAAATATTATTTTTTTCTTCATAAATTTTTAATCAAGTATTAATTGCTTATTTCGCTCTTTTTTGTGAAGCACATCTAGATTTATTTAATACAATTTTTTTTAATTTGTGTATTTTGTTTAATTGATTTTTTTACTATTTTGCCATAAAGATTTTCCAAATTATTTATTCCAAAATCACCACCACCTGGTCTTTTTAAAAAAATATTATCTTTTGTTAATTTCATACCAGGACTTAAATTCTTTAAAGACACAACTGAAGGAAATGCAAAAGCAATTGTTTTTTTTTCTTCTTTTAAAGGTTTTTTTTGACCTCCTCTTGCTAGAAAAATCTCTTTTGACCCTCTAATCAAATTCTTTAAATCGTTTTTATCCATTGAGGATGAGATATCTGGTCCAGTTCTTTTTTTTGTATCTGTATAATGCTTTTCTATTATATCGGCACCTAATGCTACGGCACCTAAGCTGGTATAATTATTTTCAGTATGATCGGAAATTCCTATAATACATTTGGGAAATGCTTTTTTTAATTCTGTGATGCAATCTAATCTTACTAATTTAGCTGGCGTTGGGTAAATATTGGTACAATGAAGAAGTGCAAGTGGAATTTTGTGTTTGAGAATAATATTTACTGATTTTTTAATACTTTGTACAGAATTCATACCAGTGCTCATTATTATTGGTTTTTTAAATTTACATAAATACCTTACAAAGTGATGGTTGTTGCACTCTCCTGAGCCAATTTTAAAAGCTGGTATATTAAACTTTACCAATCTGTCAGCTGCTGCTCTTGAAAAAGGAGTACTAATAAATATTCTTTTTTTACTTTTAATATAATTTGCTAATTTTTTTTCATCATTTTCATTTAATGAACACTTCTTAATAATTTCATAAATTGAGATATCTGCATTTCCAGGAATAACTTTTTTAGCCTCCTCTGACATTTCATCTTCTACAACATGTGTTTGATGTTTGATTACTTCGGCTCCTGCTTTAATTGCTGTGTCAGCAAGATGAATTGCAAGATCAATAGATCCATTATGATTAATTCCAATTTCAGAAATTATCAAAGGAGGATATTTTTTTCCAACAGCTCTGTTTCCAATTTTGAATTTAGGCATAAAGGTTAAATCAATTAAAAATTATTCTTACTATTACTATATATATATTAAATGATGTATATATTTTAATAAATCAAATAATATATATATTTTAATTAATGAGAATTATTTCAAGAATTGATATTAAAAATGAATTTGTAATTAAAGGAATAAACCTTGAGGGATTACGAAAAATAGGTGATCCATTAGATATAGCAACAAATTATTATAAAGATGGAATTGACGAAATTATGATGATGGATGCTGTAGCAAGTTTATATGGTAGAAATAATTTATTCAATACAGTTGAAAGAGCTGTAAAAAATATTTTTGTCCCAATAACGTTGGGAGGCGGCATCAGAAGTTTAAATGATATTGATAAAGCTCTAAGATCAGGTGCAGATAAAGTGGCAATTAACTCCTATGCAACAGAAAATCCAAATTTTATAAGAGAGGCAGTTAAGAAGTTTGGGTCAAGCACTATTACTGTTTATATAGAGGCAAAAAATATTGGAGATGGAAAATGGGAGGCTTATAAAAATTCAGGTAGAGATAAAACTGGATTAGAAATTGTAGATTGGATTCAAAGAGTTCAAGATTACAATTGTGGTGAATTAATCTTAACTTCAATAGATTATGAAGGTCTACAAAAAGGTTTTGACTTGGAACTTCTTAATAAAATATACCAATACGTAAATGTTCCTTTAATTTTTAATGGAGGATGTGGAAAAATCGAAGATATAGTGGAGATAAAAAAAAAATATGAAAATGTAAGTTTTTCTATAGCATCAGCATTTCATTATAAAAAAATATCAATTAAAAAACTAAAAAATGAAAAAAATTTGTATTCTTGATTATGGGCTTGGTAATATAAAAAGCTTATACAATTCTCTTCAAAAAATAGGTTATGAACCCCAATTTTATTCTGAAAACAATTCAACTAACTACGATATTGTATTTATTCCTGGAGTAGGATCTTTTTCAGAGGCAAGTAAATTGTTAAAAAATAAAAAGTTGAACTTTTTTTTAAAAGAAGTCCAAAAAAATTCATATATATTTGGCATTTGCCTAGGTATGCAGATTTTATTCTCAAAAGGATTTGAAAACGGAGAAAGCGAAGGTTTAAATTTAATTGACGGACAGGTAAAATTAATCAAAACTGAAAAAGAAAAAATTATTCTTCCAATTGTAGGATATAAAAAAATTAATATTCAAAATAATTACCTTAAATTTATAAATAATTATGATAATGAAAAATTTTATTTCGTTCACTCTTATGCTGGAAATACAAATGATCCAAAAAATATTTTATGCACTACAACTGATCAAAATATCAATTATTGTTCTGGAGTAATAAAGGAAAGAATAATTGGTACACAATTTCATCCAGAAAAAAGTGGAGAAGTTGGTTTAAATTTTTTAAAAGATTTTATTACCAGTTGTTAAATTATGAAAATAACATTATTCACATCCAATCAATCTAGACATAATTATTTAGTTAATTCTTTAGAGAAGGTTTGTAATGAATTGTTTGTAATACAAGAAAAAAAAACTGGCTCAAAATCATCTGTGACTTCACATAAAGCTCAATCAAAAGTTAAAAATATTTATTTTAATAAAGTTGTAAAAGCTGAAAAGAAAGTTTTTGGAGATTATAAATTAAATAAAAAAATAAAGATTTTAAAAATTAAGGGAAATATAAATGACTATAGTTTAAAAAATTTTAAAGATTATTTAAAAAGTGATTTATTCATTGTCTATGGATCAACTTATATTAAAGGAAAATTATTAAATATTTTAAAATCTAAAAAAGCCATCGGATTGCACATGGGTATTTCACCATACTATAGGGGCACTGATTGTAATTTTTGGGCAACTTATGACGGTAGGCTTGAATTAGTCGGTGCAACAATATACTTATTGTCCAATGGATTAGATGATGGAAATATACTCTTTCATACCTTTCCAAAAAAATCTAAAAATTATTTTATTTTTTCAATGCTTGCTGTAAAATCTGCTTTTGAATGTTTAGTCAAAAATATAGAAAATAATAGATTGCTTAAAATTAAACCTATTAAACAAAATAAAAAAAATGAAATTAGATATACAAAAATGTCAGATTTTACAGATAAAATTTTAGGTAAATTTAAAAATAAAAAAATTAATTTGAAAATAAAAAAAAGAAAATTAAATCAATTCGTCAACCCCTTTGATGCCAATGAGTGAAAAATTTTATCATGGAGTTATGTTTCACTATTTTCATAATGGAAAAGGGATCCATAAAAAAACTCAAGGATCAATAGATAAAAATCAATTAGTAAAAATAATTAAAAAAGTTGGTCGAAAAAATATTTTAGATGCAGATGTTTTTTTAAATAGACATATTGAAAAAAAATTGAAACCTTCTGATGTTTGTTTTACTTTAGATGATGGTCTTAAATCTCAAGTTGATATAGCTTTACCCATATTAAATGATTATAAAATAAAAAGTTTCTTTTTTGTGGGAACCTCTCAATTTACAAACGAAACTAGTTATATTGAATTATTTAGATTTTTTAGAAATAATTTTTTTAACAATATTAATGAATATTACAATCACTTTTATAGCCATGTTGATTTTGATTTAAATCAAATTTTTAATAAAGAAAAAGTTTCTCTAAAAAAATTAAAGTTAAAATTTCAATATTATTCAATTAATGATCTTAAATTTAGAATGATAAGAGATAAATTTCTTTCTAAATCTGAATATGAAAAAATAAATTTCAAAATGTTTAAGGATAAAAATTTTCAATATAAAAAATTTGAAAGAAAATTTTACATGAATAAAAATGACTTAAAAACAATTCATAAAAATAATCACATAATTGGTCTACATTCACACAGTCAATTTCATAGAATTGGAAAATTAAATACCAAGATACAAATGCAAGAATATAAAAAGAATGTTTATTTACTATCAAATATATTAAATAAGCCAAAAAATTATTTTAAGTCTATGTCACACCCTAATGGTAGTTATGCCCCAAAAACATTAAAAATTTTAAAAAATATTGGAATAAAATTAGGTTTTAAACAAATAATGACGATAGAAAAAGACAAAGGAATGAAAAAAATTAATAACTCACCACTTGAAATAGCAAGAAAACCACATAATGAATTTTAAATCCTTTATGTCTGCCAATTTTACTACAAGGACATTAATCAATTTCATAAACGTTTGTGCTATTATCTATAATTGAATAGAGGTAATCTACCATTAAAGTGTTACAAATATACTTGCTATAGAGATTAATAATTTTATGAATGTTGCTACTATTGAAAAAAATTTAAGATTAAAAGGTTTTTCCAAAGGCTCCTCTCAAATCCTTTCAACTGAAGAATTAAAAGAACTTAACCTGCTAATTTTAGAAAATTTTAGAAAAGATGGTTCTGATGAAACAATTTTTGACTTATTGGGACACAACAAACGTATAGATGAAATTTTTGAAAAGATAATTAATAATAGCGAAATTCAGGAAGTTTTAGAAAAAACATGTGGCAAAAACTTCATGCTATGGAGACCAAGATTAAGAATAGCAAAAAATAATGATAGGGGTTTAGAAATTCATACTGATGGTGTTGGAGAAATGGGTATTGCTTTTTTGGTAAATGACCAACTAGATGCTGCTACTTTTTTCTTAGACAGCTCTCATCTTTTACCAAGCAACAAACAATTGGCAAACTCTAATTTTGTAGCCTGGAATAGTCTTAAGTTCTTAAATATTGTTAAGCATTTTCTTACTCCAGCTAATGGAAAGAGTGGAGAAATATACTATCTTTTCCATAGAACTTGGCATGCAAGAGTTCCTATATTAAAAAGTAATTCCATAAGTATTTTTATATCTTTTTTTCCACCAGAAGCTAAGAGAGTTGACTGCGCTGAACAAAATGAGAAATTTTGTAGTAATGTAACTGAACCTAAATTAAAAAAATTGCTATCTAAGGACAGATACTTAAAAAATATTAATAATTTAGAAAAAAGCACCGTTCCTCTAATTATGAAACTTAATACAATAGATATGATTTTTAAAGGTTTTTTTCATTTTATTTTTTTAATTACTAAACTTTTAATACTCGAAGTAGTTTTTTTTCCCGTAAGATTAAAAAGAATAATTAAAAAGTAGTTTATCTGGAATATTTTTAAATTTTTTTTAAAGATCTATCGATTAGATTATATGCTTTTAAAGCATGTGATATTAAATCATCAACTCTGTCAGCAAACTTTATTCTAAGAAAGTCTTTTTAAATATAATGTACCTTAATCTGATAGTTCTACCTCTAATGTAGTAAATCATTTCATCATTCTGCCAACTATACTAGAGATACAATAATTCAATTTTATCAAAAAATGTTAAGTTTATTAGTCTAACCTTAGTTTTGAATACTTTTTAAGTTGTTAATATATAAATTTTAAATATAAGAGGTGAATGTCAAAAAACTTTTCAATGTATGGGCTACCTGAGACTGTAAAATTTTGTAAACTATGTGTTAACTCAAATCAAAAACCTAACACTGTTGTTGAATTTAAAAATAGTGATAATCAAAAAATAGGCACTGGGATTGATGAAAATAATATTTGTAATGCATGTAATTATCATGAGATGAAAAAGAAAATAAACTGGGAAGAAAGAGAGAGAAAGCTATTAGAAATTTTAGACGTTTATAGAGGTAAAAATGAGTACGATTGTGTTGTCCCTGGAAGTGGTGGCAAAGATAGTGGATATGCAGCACATGTTTTAAAATATAAATATGGAATGAATCCTTTGACAGTTACTTGGTCACCACATCTTTATACAGATATAGGATGGCAAAATTTTACAAATTGGTCACAAGTAGGAGGCTTTGATAATATTCTTTTTACTCCAAATGGAAAATTGCATAAGTATTTAACCCAACAAGCTTTTTTAAATTTACTACATCCTTTTCAACCATTTATTATAGGCCAAAAAAATATTGGGCCAAGGATTGCAACTAAATTTAACATTCCTCTTGTAATCTATGGTGAAAACACATCTGAATATGGGTCTTCTATTAAAGAAAATTTTGAGCCAGTTATGGAACAAAAATATTTTACTTCTGATGAAAGAGAGAATATTTATTTTGGCCAGAAAAATATTAATCAAATACTTAAAGAAACAGATTTTAAGATTAACGATTTTCAACCCTATATCCCCATCAAAAAAGAAAATATTGAAAATAATAAAATTAAAGTTTTTTATTTAGGGTATTTTCATAAATGGGATCCACAAGAAATGTATTATTATGCAAATGAGAATACGGGTTTCAAAGCAAATTCTGAGAGAACGGAAGGTACATACTCAAAATATGCTGGAATTGATGATAAAATAGAAAATCTACATTATTACACAACCTATATAAAATTTGGAATAGGCAGAACCACGTTTGATGCTGGACAAGAAGTAAGAAATGAAAATATTACAAGAGAAGAGGCTATTGGTTTAGTTAAAAAATTTGATCATGAGTTTCCAAAGAAATATTTTACTGATTATTTAAAATATTTAAATATTAATGAAGAATTATTTTTTAAAACAATTGATAATTTTAGATCGCCTCATTTATGGGAAAAAAATGAGAAAGATTGGAAATTAAAGCAAAAAATATATTAAAAGATTAGTTATTATATCTTAATTTTTTGTTTAAAAAAAACCTGTTGTCTCTATGAAGAATGTTGATCTTTTGAATTGTTTCTTTGTTAAGTGGTTTTGAATTTTTAAGGTTATTTATTAAGCTTTCCAATTGCCTCTCAGTCCTAAATCCATATATATACTTATCAAACATTTTGTAATGTATAGCAAAATTCAAGGCAAATTGAGCTATGTTATCATTAGTTAACTTTTCAAGAAGCTCTTTTTGTTTAAAAATATTTTTTTTTCTATCACCTTTTAGCCATGCACTTCTATGATCATTAGCTTGATAAGCACTCTTTTGGTTAAAACCATCTGTCAAGATTCCATTTGCAAGCACAGATCTAGCTGCAAGAATATTTTTATAATTTTTCATTTTTTTTATTGGATCAATTCTTAGTAAGTTAAACTCATCTTGTATAAAATCAAAACTATTAAGTATTTTAGATGGAAAATAATAGTTTCTAGCAAGAGATATACCTGAAAAATTTATTAATCTTTTCTTTTTATAACTATTAAACATTTCTATGATTAGATCCCAATTTTTAATTTCATTTCTGGGATTGTGTAATTGAAGAACATTTATTATTCCAAATTTTTCTAGTGTACTGTCGATACCTTTTTTAATCTCATCGATATCATAAGTTCTTTTCATATTTACATCCCATCCACATTTTGTATTAATCAAAATTTTGGGATTTTTTTTTTTGAATTCTAGGAGTATTTTATCTGCTTTTTTATATGATGGAGATGTATCAAATTCTATAAAATTGTTTGATACACATTTTTTAATTAATTTTTTAACATCACTGACAGATATAGTTTTGTACATCCCACTCCAAGACCATGTGCCAATAATTATTTTTTTTTTTAAATAATCAAATTTCATTTCTAACCAGCTTAACAAAATTTTCTTTATAAAATTTTAATTTTTCAACTGGCAATAGATCTGTGTCTTTACTTTTTGTTCTTAGGGCTGAGTCCACATCAAATTCATAATCATCAAAAATACCAGCTTCTTTACCATCAAGTTGTGATTTGGTCCCATAATATGGTGAATAAAAAGCTACAGTAATATTATCAGGATTAAGCACTTTGTTAAATTCAATAGTTTTAAGAATTGAATCTTCATTTTGATTCGGGAGTCCTATAATATTATAGGCTGTTCTTTTTATTCCGTTGATTTTTAATAATTCAAATGCACTCAAAGTTTTTTCTTGATTTGCAAATCTATTAAGCTTGTCTTCTCTAAATTTTTCATCAGCCATCTCAATTCCCATACCTACTCCATCAACTTTTAATTTCTTTAATAGTTCAATTGATTTTTCATTAATCCCCTCTGGTCTGGTTTCAATATAAATTTTAATATTCAGATCACTTTTATCAATTAAATCTGACAACTCCAAAAGGACATGCCTGTCATTTGTTAAAAAGTTTGTATCTTGACATCTAATCAATTCAACATTTTTTACTTTATTTAAGTAAACAAGTTCATCAAAAATTTTTTTTGCACTTTTGCTTCTTAGATAGGATTTAAAATTTTTGATAGCACCAGTATTAGGAGAAGATTCTGTAAAACCATAATATTTTTGTATAATTGTTTCCACACAATAATTACAAGAATAAATGCATCCTCTAGACATCTCATAATCAACAGCTCTTACAACTGTTCCATTATAGGGCCTAATTAGAGACTGTTTATCAAATATATCATAGTCATAAGGAGATAGTTTATCTAAATCATTTATAATTTTCTGTTTTTTATTCTGAAAAAATTTTTCTTCTTTAATATAAGAAATCCCATCAATATTTTCTATATCTTCATTAGTGTTTTTAAGTTCTTTTTGGTTGTCAAAATTTTTTAATATCTCAAGTAATACCAATTCGGACTCACCACTAATTAAATAATTAATTCTTTGCATTTTTTTTAATATAATCTCAGTCGCTGAAGTGGCTTGCAAACCACCTGTTATCAATATTGCATTTTTTGCATCCAAGTCTTTAAGTAAATCATATCCATTCTGAATATTTACATACTCACCCTCTCCATGAATATGGGATGATATTGCAGACCAAAAAATAAAGTCTGGTTTAAATTCATTAATTTTTTTTTGAAGATCATCTAAAATATTATTTGAATTGAATTTTAAAAAATCATCATAGTTTGTCTTTTTATACATGTCATTTTTGGTTTGAAATTTTACTTCATTGAGTGACCAGTTTGAATAAAATGAGGCATCGAATAACTCAACTTTATGGTTATTTCTTTTTAATATGCCTGTGTGACTCGCTATCCAAATATGTGTTATGCCCCTTCCCCATTTATTTGGATTTAAAAATAATATTTTCGACATTGATTAATTTATATATATATCAAATTTAGTTTATAGGCTTAAGGTTTTTGTTAACATATAATTTGCTATATTATTTACATCTAATAATGAATAAAACTGTGTAAAAAATTTCTTTACTCCATTAAATATTTTTTTAAAAGTATTCATATAGTTTGTATTTAGAAATATTTGCTATCGCCTAATTAATAAAAATTTTTGATCTAAAATTAAAGATAAACCATTTATAGAAATTAATTTATCATTTTTTAATTTTTTAGTCCAAGATTTGTAAGCCTTATCTTTATTGTATTTAACATTTACCTTGAGATTAAAATCTATAAATTTAAAATTATTAATTTTTCTACTTTTAAGAAATAATGATATTGTTTTTTTAGAAAATATATTCCAACCAGTCTTTGAATTGGATTTGTTAAAATCATTCTGTGTAGATTTTTTATAATCAACAGATACATCATAATCATCATTATTAAAAATTGATTGAATTAATATTATTCCATTGGGCTTAACCCAGTGCAGCATATTTCCTATATATTTTTTGTGATCTTTAAATATAGAAAATACGCCAGTTGATACAGCAATATCTATACTTGATTTTTTGTATAAACTTTTGTCTAGAACTGAACCTACTCTAAATTTAACTCCCTTAATATTTTTTCTTGCTTTTTGAACTAATTTTTTTATAGGCTCTACACCCTCTAGTTTGATGTCATACTTATTTTGATTATTTAATTGATATATAAGTTGGCCATCAGCTGATCCAAAATCAACTAGTTTTAATTGCTGATTTTCCTTGCCCGACAAACTTTTAAAAATTAATTTTTTGGCTTCTAGATGGATCTGTTTTGGTTTTTTATAAAAATTTTGATCCAAATACTCATTATCAACATCTCTTATAGATTTAATTTTCTTCATTTTAATTTTGATTATCAAATATCTCTAATAGATTAAATTGTATTCATATTCAAATTTATGATAATTTATTATCTATTATATCCTGTAATATAAAATTTTTTTCAGTGCATAAATCAAGCCAATTGAGCTATTAGTACTGGTCAGCTACACGCATTACTGCGCTTCCACATCCAGCCTATCAACG
>MDTF01004530.1_pt1 | contig 37589 bp, 43 predicted proteins | sample 811191 | NCBI WGS metagenome assembly MDTF01 (sample SAMN05326649, study PRJNA326480) | marine metagenome | isolation source: seawater | place: Southern Ocean | collected 2011 | reverse complement strand
CTCCGCCTCGCCATGATCCGGATCATGATGCGGAGAATCGCAAGGAGCCGGAAATCATAGATAACTTCTCGGACGGACTCTAAGGAACACATCAGCTTCCCTGAAAATACGCTTCCGCGCGGCTCGTTCTCTGAGCCAGTCGTGATCCTCGATCCGGTGAACAGCTTCAACAACGTCGCCAGCCGGATTTCCGAAGCTGAACGGCAGGAGATCGTCACCGCGGCACAGGCGGCATGGGAGACGGTGAATTACGCAGCGGTCGAGGATGACGATTCCATCTGGAAAGAGGTCTTCGGGCCGGGCTTCAAGGTGAGGGACTGACATGAGCCAGACCAGAACCGCTTCGGCCACATATACGACAACGGATATCGAAAACGTCGTGAGGCGCGTGCGGGCCGATCTTGCGATGATCGCTGACAGTACCGGGGGGTGGACGCCTCAAAAAGCTGCTGATTATGCCGACGACATCGAAGTGCTCGCCAAGGCGGGCTATCTGGCATGGGTGGATGTGACCCTGCTACAAAACGGCTGCGAGCTGAAGGCTGTTCGTTTCGAGGTCAATACCGATGCGGGAACCTTGAGCACCAGCCGACCTGGTGGTGTGCTGTGGCCGCGTGTCGCCGGCGCCGAACTGCGGATCGTGATCAGACATACTGACGCCTACACGAAGGCAGCCGAGGAGGCAATGCGGGGCAAGCTAAAGGTCGGATGGGGCCCGACTGATGCCGACACCAGGCACGCCAGCCTCAGTTCGTCAGGTGGGCGCAACTATGTCAGCAGCACCTACGGGATGCAGAGGAAGGATTGGGTAGGATGAGTCAGGCGAGCATTTTTGACAGTGAAATTGCGCTTCCCAGCGATACCCTGGCCACGCGCGAAAGGAGGTTGCTCGGCTTCGATCAGCGCTACGACCGGGTTCACCACCAGCTTCGTCTTTTGCTGAATGTCGGTGCACTCGGCGACTGGAACAGAAAACATCATGGCGGCAAGCTCGCGCTGTGCGATCTGGTCACTGAGCAATATCCTCTGGTGATTTTCCACGGGGATGTTGGAACCGGTAAGACGGCCATGGCGGAATGTATTGCCAATCGACTGGTGGCTGAGGCGCGCAGTTCGGATTCGATGCTCTTCAAGCTGTCGAACCGGGTGCGCGGTAACGGCATGGTCGGCGAAATGGGCACCCTTATCGCCGAGGCATTCCGCAAAGTTGTTCAGTCCGCCGGCAAAACGCGACGGGCGATCCTGATTATCGATGAAGGCGACAGCCTGGCGGCCTCCCGCGCGCAGGATCACAGCCATCATGAGGACAAGGTGGCGGTGAACACGCTGATCCAGGGTGTGGACGATCTCCGGCAGTATGGCGGCCGGATCGTCGTGATCCTCTGCACCAACCGTCTGTCGGTTCTCGACCCTGCCTTGCGCCGGCGGGCGGCGATCGTTGAAAGCTTCAGCCGCCCCAGCGAAGCCGAACGCCAGCAGCTTTTCCAGATGGACCTGGCCGCTCTTGGACTCACGCAATCGCAGCTCGCCGAATTGACCCGGCTGACCGGCGCGCGTGACGGCCATCCATCATGGACATATTCGGACATTCGGACGCGGCTCTACCCTGCGGCACTCGCCAGAGCCTATCCCGACCGGGCCCTGGACATCGCAGACCTTAGGGCCGTGGCGTCCACCCTTCATGCATCGCCTGTCATGGAGGACAGATAATGGCTCGGTCTCCTCTGCACGGCCGCCGGATCCATATCTCCGGTAGCGTCGCGAACGATCTGAAGATCGCGCCAACGTCTGAAGTGGAGGCAGCGCGCGTACTGATCACCCAACTGATCAAGGAACTCGTGAAACGTGGCGCCAACTTCGTCATTCCCGTTGATGCCGAGCCCAAGCGGAGCGTCGATGGGCTGCCAGTCTGCTTCGACTGGCTGATCTGGAAAGCGGTGAAAGACAACCTTGCTCATCGGCCGTCAACCGCTCCAGGGCCGTTCATTGTCGCTGTGCAGCACCACAAGACCGAGGATCAGGTACCCGATGAATACCTCGATCTGTGGGACGAACTGCGAACGTCGCAGTTAATAAAGATCGAGAGCGCGGCGCATTGGAATATGAACAGCAAGCGGATGGAAGCGCAGGCCCGTTTTGGTGACGTCCTGATTGCGGTGGGTGGCGACGAAGGCGTTCTGTATCTCGCAAACCTCTACCACGATGCAGGCAAGCCGATCGTACCCCTGAACCTTCCTATTTGCGCCGAAACCAGGGGTGCGCGTCAGCTCTATGCCTCTTGCCTTGCAAGTGCTCAAACTCGTCGCTTGTTCCAGATCGCTGACGACGGTGATGCCCATCACTGGATCAATCGCATCTGCTTCCCGAGACGCCAGAGCATTCCGGATCGTGTGTCCGCTGTCATCGACCTCCTCGAATCTCTCGATCGACCGAAGGTATTCGCCGTGCGCCTGCTTAATCCTGAGCATGAAGACTATGCGGACGTGCAGGATTTCTTCGATGTGGTGGCAAAGCCGGTGCTTGAGGATGAACTGGGATACCGTCTGCTCGTTATCGACGGACGGCAAACCTATGAACATGCGCGGATCGATCAGGAAATATTCGCCAGACTCCATCGTAGCAGCCTTGTCATCGCCGACATTACCGGCGCACGGCCAAATTGTTTCCTCGAACTCGGGTATGCGCTCGGGCGTGGCCTGCCCACAATGATTACAGCGCGGGAGGGGGCCACCCTGCCGTTTGACATCACCACGTTCGCCGGCCATCACTGGAAAACGAATGGCAGCGCAGACGACCGGAGGCGGGCGTTTCGGGAGCACTGGAACGCTATCCGCAATCGTCCGACACTCGTACCTGTGGAGCCCCTGATCTCATGACCGACTGCCGTGAAATCTTTGTTTCGGTCGATGTCGAGACGTCAGGGCCGATACCCGGGGAATACAGTCTCCTGTCGATTGGAGCCTGTTCAGTCTTTGACCCTGACAACGGCTTCACCTGTGAGATAAAGCCGATTACGGACAAGTTCGCTCCGAAGGCGTTGGAGGTCACTGGGATTTCCGTGAAAGACCTTAAGAATCGAGGCTTGGACCCAGAAACAGCGATGAAAGCATTCGCGGAATGGCTGTCGAGATTAGCGAAGCCTAATGATATAATTGTGTTCGTTGGATTCAATGCGCCTTTCGACTGGTCATTCATTAATTACTATTTTCATCGCTTTCTCGGAAAGAATCCATTCGGCTTCACCGCCTTGGACATTAAGGCGCTCTACATGGGCGCCACGGGCTGTTCCTGGCGCGATACACGATCCAGCAAAATTGCGGCGCACCTGAAACCAACCCTGTCGGGCACGCACGACGCCCTAGAAGACGCGCGGTACCAGGCGGAAATATTCCGGCTTGTATCGTCAATCAGTCACGGAGTTATTTGAGCCGCCCTTGTATTAAAAATACGGGGCGGCTTAGCCGTTCAAGATCACGCTACGACATTCTGAAGAGGGGCAAGTGAAAGATCGCAGCCAGACCCCGCATTTTCGTTCCTTCAAGGAACGACCAGACCATCTAGTGCGTGAATTTCGCGAACATGTAAAAAAGACGGGGGCGCCTGAGACGTTTCATGGTATTCATCCTGGTCCGATCAATAAATCGGAGCGCTTCGAAAAGCTGGCTGAATTCGATATTGATAGAAAGAAGCGTGTCGATGGTGACATGGCCTATTGTCCCATGTGTCCGCAAGCAAATAAATACCTCAGGGGTGTGTTTATCTACCTTATTGATCTGCAAGCGGTTGCGGCGATCGGGCATGAGTGTGCTGCCCAAGAGACCCGCAACGCGGCAGATGCTGAATATAGGAGGAGGCAGACGCGCAGGGACGAAGAGGATTATTTGTTGGAGCATCTCCCATTGGTCGGTCGGAAGCTGGCGGCAGTGGAGCGGGTCCGGCCGGCTGCGCTTGAAGCAGACCGTGTTCTGAGGTTGCTCCGACAGAAGGCGCCGAAGATGGTGCGGCTTCTGCGGGAGGCTAGACGAAACGGTGGAAAATTGATTGTCACCGAAACCATATCCCGCGAGATGGCTGAACTGGGGCCGGCGGGTTTTAAAGGGAGTGGGGGACAGCAGACGCGCAACATTGATTTTGGGGTGCTGTCTGGGGCCGTTGCGGTCAGTGATGCGTTCAAGCCGCTCGCGAGAATTGATGATATCAGAAGTGTATTGTCCACTTATGCCGGTTTAAATTCGGAAGAAGAGGCACTTGATAAAATATGCGATATGACTGATGCGGTTCGTAGTAAGACGGTGGAAGTGCTCAAGGAGGCGGATGATAAACTGCAGAAATTTGAGCGTGATATGGGGGGATTTTGTGAATTCTTTTCGCAAGATAACATTGGTCGTATAAATAAATGGGGGGATCATCCGAAAAATGTGGTCGCAATTAATATAACTCGTAACGAAATCGCTGGCGCCGTCAGTTTAGTAATTAGAGAAGATGGTGAATCTTCTTATATTAGGATAGCGGACACTGTGCGAGCGTACAGACTATAGTGGTCCGTGGCATCTTGAAGTCGTCAGACAGGCATGTAACAGCGTCTGCGCAGCCCCCATTTTTCTTAAAAAGACATTCCAAAATGCCATAGTCCTAGGATTTATGCTGGCACACGGAGAGCCAGCACATCGAAGCCGCATCAGAACGTCGCATGCTCGATGTTGGATGGCGGCAATGCCTGTCTTTTCGTTTTGCGCGAGAAAGGTCATGCTACCGGCACGCATGAGGGGCGGGCAGTCCCTTGCGGAGGCCGTCGCAGGATCGGCCAAGGAGCGCGAAGGGAGATGGCCCGTGGGGAAGATGGATCGGTCGACGCTCGTCGTTCATGGTCGAGTGGCGGTGCAACAGAGCCGGCGGCAGGCAGCGCGCGACGGTCAACACGGCCTTCAGGTGATGTCGTTCGAACAGGCGGCGGTCCGCCTGGCTGGCGGCTTCATTCGCCCGATCGATAACGAACGCCTGCGAATAGCGATTCAGGCGGCCCTGCTTGTGACCCCCATGGGCGCATTGGATAGCATCAGATCACTGCCAGGGATGGTCGATGCGGCGGCCGACACGCTGCACAAGGTCTGGCGTGCCGGCATCCATATCGGTGACCGGTCTGAAGATCACCCACGGCTCGGTGCAATAGCGCGACTGGAGACGGCCGTGCTCGATCTCCTGCCGGTGGGTATGCTGCGGCCGGCAGATATCGTGGCAGCCGCTCTTGAGCGGATCGTGCATGCACCGAAAGTGCTCGGGCCGATCAAGATCGCCGGCGTCACCGAGCTGTCGCCCTGCTGGCGGCCGCTTCTAAAGGCACTCGCGGCTAGAGTCCCGGTTGAATGGCATGCCGGGCCCAGGGTAGTGCCGGAATGGCTGGCGGAAACCGGTGCCTCGATTATCCGGTCGCCAGCGTTGACACCGGGGATCAGTGTCGTGAGTGCTGCGACAGCCTATCATGAGACTGTCGAGGCCATGCGCTGGTTGCGGAGCCTCCTTGCCTCGGGTGTATCGCCCTCAGACATAGCCATAGCTGCGGCGTCACCAGCCGAGTACGACCCCCACTTTCTTGCGGCGCGAGGTGATGCCAACGTCGCGCTGCACTTTGCTCATGGGGTACCGATCGTTGCGACGCGCGACGGGCAGGCGGCGTCGGCTCTCGCAGACATCGTGAGTCGCGGCTTGTCGCAATCCCGCTTGCGGCGCCTCGCGGCGCTGGGTCGTGATCAAGGGCTCTTCGAACCGTTGCCAGACGGCTGGGTGGGGATCCTGCCCGCTGATGCACCTCTCTCGACGCCGGGGGCATGGCAGCGATTGTTGTCGCGCCTCACACCGCAAGCCTGGCCTGATGGCGTCGATCACGCGTCTGAGCTGCAGGCCGTGGTCGAGTTGCTGTCGAAAGGAGCTGAAGCGGCCGGTGAGATAGGGGAGAGCTTTCTGCAGGGCCGTGCCCTCACCATATGGCGCAAGGCGCTTCGGGCCGGCCCTGCTGCGTCGATTGATGCCACATTGGCAGTGTTGCGCCAGGATGATGGCTTGGACGCCTGCGTTGCAGCCGCCTGGATGCCGGCCAGTGCTCTGGCTGCTGCTCCCCGCCGCTTCGTGCGGTTGCTGGGATTGAACTCTTCCCGCTGGCCACGCGGGATTACCGAGGACCGGCTGATACCGGATCACATCATCCCGACGGATGAACTGGATCCCCTTCCGGTGAATCTCGCCGATCGCCGCGACTTCGACACGATCCTCGCTACCACCTGCGGCGAGGTGACGCTGTCGCGGGCACGGCGGGACAGTGATGGTCGACTGCTCGGGCGTAGCCCGTTGCTCGCCGGCCGAGGAGACGAAGCATATGTTCGTCGCAATGCGGTGCCGGCACATGCGTTCAGCGAGACTGACCGGCTCTTGGCGCGACCACAGGAATTCGCAGCGGCTCCGCAAGCGATCAGTGCCAGCGGCTGTTGGATAGATTGGCGGCGATCAGACATCACGGCGCACGACGGCCTTGTGCGCCCAGATCATCCCGCGATTCTCGCCATTCTGGACCGAACGCAATCGGCCAGCTCGCTGCGACGATTGCTGCGGAACCCTCTCGGTTTCGTATGGGCCTATGCCTTCGGATGGCGAGAACCGAAACCAGGGGATGACCCGCTGGTTCTGGATGCGCTTGAGTTAGGCGATCTCGTGCATATGGTGCTCGATCAGGCATTGCGGGGCCTGGGCGGCGGCGCGGTGTCTGCTGATCAGACGCGGATCGACGCGGCAGTATCGGAGGCCCTCGAGGTCGTTGCTGCAAGCTGGGAAGGCGAACGGCCGGTACCACCCGCTGTTATTTGGCGCCGCACGCTCGATGACGTTCACGTTATGGCGGTGCGGGGTTTGCTCTATGGCCATGAGGGCGGCGCTGTTGCGATGCGGTCGTATAGCGAGGTGCCGTTCGGGGGCGTTCGACCAAAGTCGGATGCTGATGTGCCCTGGGACACGGATAGCCTTGTGACGATCCCGGGCACTGAGTTCAACATCGCCGGCTTCATCGATCGGCTCGATCTCTCGTCTGATGGCAAGTGCGCAACGGTCTGCGATTACAAGACCGGCCGAACACCCTCAGCGGACATCCGGCTGAATGGTGGACGGGAGTTGCAAAGGTGTCTCTACGGCTTCGCCGTTAAGGCCCTTCTGGGTGATGACGTAGCCATCAAGCCCTCACTCCTCTATCTGCGCGACATGGTTAATCTCCGGCTCGACGATCCGGAGGGCGCTCTCACAGAGGTCGCAGGCTATCTCCGTGATGCGCGTGCGAGCGTTGCCGGCGGCGCAGGGTTGCCTGGTCCCGATACCGGTAGCGACCATGATGACCTGGCGTTCGCCCTTCCTGCGAATGCGCGGGCGACGTATGGCAAGCGCAAGATGTCAGCGGCAACTGAGCGGCTGGGCTCGTTCACGAAGGTCTGGGAGGCAAAATGATGAGCGGAGCATCGCAGGCACTCAGGGACGACGATGCCCGCATCAAAGCTATCCGGGAATACGGCCGGTCGTTGCTGATAGAAGCCGGTGCAGGGTCCGGCAAAACCGCGGTGATGGCGGGGCGAATCGCGTGGATGCTGGCCGACGGTGTAGCGCCGCGAGCGATTGCAGCGGTCACCTTCACCGAACTGGCCGCGGCGGAGTTGTTGTCACGTGTTCGTGAGGTCGTGGCGGTTCTGGCCGCCGGAGAAATGCCTGCGGAATTGCGTATCGCCCTCGATGGAAGGCTCACTGACGTTCATCGAGCGAACCTGGCAGTGGCCAGTGCTGCGATCGATGAAATCACCTGTTCCACCATCCATGGCCTCTGCCAGCGTCTGATCAAACCGTATCCGGCCGAAGCCGACATTGATCCTGGTGCGTCGATCATGGATCGAAACCAGGGCGACTTGGTGTTCGGTGAGATCGTCGATACCTGGCTCCGTGAGCGGCTGTCGGACCAGCAGGATGGCTTCCTGGCCGAAATGGTCCTGTACAGCCCGGAAGCGGCGGTCAAGCTGGTCCATACGATTGCAGAAAATCTCCGGCAGCGGCGTACCCTCGGTGCGCCCCCTGCTTCTTCTCTGGATGGCCGGCGTGTGGTTTTTGACAATGCTGTGGCCGATTTCGAATCGTTCGTAAATGGTGCTGCTGTCTTCGAGCCGGAAACGGTGGCCATGGTCCAGAATTTCGTCGCCATGGCTACCGGGCTCGTTCCAGCTGACGATCATTCGAGCCCCAAGGGCTTGGTGTGCCTTCTGGTCAGTCGACCCCATGAGGCCTTGTGTACCCAGGCCGGTAAGTGGAAGGCCTACCGTAAGGCCACCAGGTGGCGGGAGGCGGCGAAGAAGGCGGGCCTTTCGGCAGCTGATGGCGACCGGATGAACGCTGTTGCGACAGGGCATTACACAGCATGCTGTGACGCCTGGTCCGCCCTGCTGGAAGCTGCCGCTGGCCATGCCTTATCCGCTTTGATCGACGAAGTCCGGCCGGTTCTTCGTAGGTACCGTGAATACAAACGCGCGAGCGCGCAGCTGGATTTCGACGATTTGCTTTACGCAGCTCGGGATCTGCTTCGTGACCACGAAGACATTCGAAGAGCACTTGCTCAGCGCTTCAGTCATGTGCTCGTTGACGAATTCCAGGACACAGATCCGCTACAGGCGGAAATATTCTGGCGTCTGTGTGGCGAGCCGGTGGAAGAGGGGGCGGATTGGACGAGTTTCAGGATCAGGCCTGGCGCTCTGTTCCTTGTGGGTGATCCCAAGCAAGCGATCTACCGGTTCCGCGGCGCTGATGTTGGCGCCTATGTTCAGGCCCGAGATGCGTTTCGGACCCAGGAGGAGGAAAGCGTTCAGTCTATTTCCACCAATTTCAGATCGAGCGCATCCATTTTGAACTTCGTGAACGACTGTTTTGCGTCAGTGCTCTCGGCAGATGGTCAGCCAGGATTTATTGCCCTGGATCCCTTTCATGAGGATCGTGATGCCGTCGCTGTTGCAGCGCTCGATGTTGCCGCGGCCGACGAAAACGGCAAGGCCACGGCCGACCGCCAGAGGGATGCAGAGGCGGAAGCCGTCGCAGACCTCTGTGCGCGCATGATCCACCGCCATCCGATTTTCGACCGGCGCCGGGGGGGTGAACGGCTTTGCCAGCCAGGCGACATCGCCTTGCTCGCACCCACCGGCACCGATTTGTGGCGCTATGAGGAGGCCCTTGAGCGGCGCGGTATTCCTGTTGCGACCCAGGCGGGGAAGGGCTTCTTTCGGCGGCAGGAGGTTCAGGATCTGATCGCTTTGACCAGGGTTCTCGCTGATCGTCGAGACAGGCTGGCACTCGGCGCGTTGCTTCGAGGGCCGATCGTCGGTCTGAGTGAGGAAGAACTGCTGGACATTGTCTGGTCCTTGTCGCAGCAAAGCGATGATCCGGAGCGGAATATACGCCTGGACCTCGGTATCGATGCCAAGCTTATTCAGCATCCGCTCGCACGTGACGTCCTAGAGCGGTTGCAGACGCTCGCACGACGCAGAAACAGCACCACCCCTCACGAGCTTCTTTCGCAGGCGGTGGATGTGATGCGGGTCCGCCCGATCCTCATGGCTCGCCACCAAGGGCAGGCAGAGCGCGCGCTGGCGAATGTGGATCTCTACCTAAGTTTGGCGACGACCTATGCTGTCCGCGGGCTCGGTGCATTCGCGGATGCGATGACGGCTGCGTGGAATGACGAGACGCGCGCCGTTGAAGGTCGGCCGGATGCTCAGGAAGAGGCTGTGTCGCTTGTCACGATGCATGCGGCGAAAGGGCTTGAATGGCCGATTGTCATTCCCGTGAACACGATGACGAGCGTCACACAGGTGGACGATGCGGTCATAGACCGTGGAGCCGACCTCTTCTATTGCTCGATTTTCGGCTGCGTGCCGGAAGGCTACCAGGATGCCTGGGAGTCGGAGAAGGCTGAGCTTGAGCGCGAGAGGGTGCGGCTTTGGTACGTAGCGACGACGCGGGCGCGTGAGCTGTTGATTCTCCCCCGTCTCGACCTGGCGCCCTCCACGGCGAGCTGGATCAGGCTGGTGGATCTGTCCATCGCGGATCTCCCGGGCATTGATCTGTCGCACCTTCCGGCCGATGTCGCGCCGGTCGGCGCCGCCGCGCCGAACGCGCAAACGCGCACGGTCTTCGCCGCTGAAGCCGCCGCCATTGTGGCGTCGCAGAAACGGATCGTCTGGCGTGCACCAAGTCGAGATGAGGGGGCGACAGCTGGTTCGGTGCCGCAGGCTGAGGCAACCATCTGGGTCGGGGGCGTCGACAGCTTGATGCCTGACGACGTGGCCGGTCCCCTGGTTCAGGGAGGGCGCGATCGTGGTCTGGTATTGCACAAGCTGATGGAGGAGGTGTTGACCGGTGAGGTCGGCGCGCATGAAGGCGAGCTGGCCACCCGCGCGGTCGAGCTGATCAGGGCCTTGGGCCGTGAGCCTGTCGCTGACGCTGTCGAGGGCCTGTCGTCGGCGGAATTGGCGGCCTGTGTTGTTCGGACGCTGGCGTTGCCAGAGGTAGCGGCGCTTGTGCCGGCTCTGGAGGCGGAGTTTCCGGTGTATGGTGCGGTGGAGGACGGTCAGGTGGATGAGATAACGACCGGTGTTGTTGATGCCGTCTGTCTGGCGCCCGACCGCTCCGCGGCTGTGGTCGTGGATTGGAAGAGTGATGTTTCGCCGAGCGTAGAGGCGCTTGAGCACTACCGGGCGCAGGTCCGGGCCTATCTGGATCTCACCGGTGCAACACGTGGCCTGATCGTGTTCATGACCACCGGACGCGTTGTTTCAGTTGAGCGTGCGTAACGGACATACGGAGGTCCATGACCAGGGGAGGGGGAGTGGAGCCTGTTGGCAGTGTCTTGGTTACGAAGCGGTGGGGCCGTTCTGCTCTTGCTGCGCGCTAGCAGGAGGCATACATTGCGAGCAATGATGGCGAGAGCGAGAGGAGGCCACGGTGGCGAACCTAACGGTGCGTAATCTGCCTGATGAGGTGCATCGGGCGCTGCGCGTGCGGGCAGCGCATCATGGCCGCAGCACGGAAGCGGAGATCCGGGAGATCCTAGAGGCCGCAGCGCGACCACCAGAGCGTGTCAAGCTGGGGTCGATGATTGCCGCGATCGTCCGCCAGGCGGGTGGTCTGACGGACGAAGAGGCAGAGCATCTCAACAGCGTGCGTGACAAGACGCCAGCGGAACCGACGAGGTTCGATTGATCATAATTGATACCAACCTGATTTCCGAGCTGTGGAAGATCGAGCCAAACCCGAGGGTGCTCGCTTGGATTGACGCGCAGCCAATTGAAACTCTGTATTTGTCCGCAATTACTGTGGCGGAGCTGGGTTTTGGTTTCGCGACCATGCCGAAAGGTAAGCGGCGGACCTTGTATCAGGAGCGGCTCGAGCGTGATGTATTGCCGGCCTTTGAGGGGCGCATTCTTCCGTTTGATCTGATGGCCGGTCAGGCCTATGCGCTGCTGATGGGACGCGCAAAGGCGGAGGGCAAAGCGATCGCCAGGGCTGATGGATATATTGCGGCGATCGCCGCGGAGCATGGCTTTATGGTGGCGACACGGGACACCAGCCCGTTTGAGGCGGCAGGCCTGACCGTCATCAATCCCTGGGAATCAGGGGCGGATTAGAGCGGCAAAGTCGAGGAGTACGGCATCGATCTGGCGGCGGCGACGCTCAAGAAGATCGGTCATAGCGGCCGCTTGCGCTGGCGTCAGCTTCCTTGTTCCCATGCGAAGCATATTTAGATGTCGCGGGTCCATGTTCAGATCCCGTGCGAACTGCTCTTCGAGATATGCCCCGTAGAGACAGGTGCAGGCCTGCTCAACGACGTTGTCGGACGATGGGTCTTTGCCCCGCGGAACTGGCGGATGAACTTTGATGATGCGGCACTCAACACCGGGGTGGCCATGCTGAACCACTTGGCGGGTTTCGAGTCTGTGGTTCTTGGGCATCCGGCGCCAACGCTTGGCGCAAGAGAGCAAAGCATTCTGTAGCTGTGCCGGGGTTTCCCCATGCTCTGATGGCACAAAGTGCCATCGATTAGAATGGAGATTCTCGAAGATATGAGCGCGGGATATTCTGGGCATCAGAGAGACCGATCTCTTAAGGCGGTCGCATAGTCGAGGCCGGGGGCGCTGAGATGTATTGCGTCGAGGCTGGTGAAGGAAGGAGAGGGCCATACGGTCGATGTAGCGCTGAATGGGAGCCCGTGCTGACCCTCGGATCCCAGCCCGAGCGGCTGCTTTGAGCTGGCGAGTGCGTCGCGAAGCGCGGACATTGTGGAGAGCGAGTCCGCTGCATAGTGAAGATGGCTCAGAGGTGGCTGGTGAAGGCCTGCCCCGGATGCATATGCCGCCGCCGCTTGGCGTGCAATCTCGAGCGCGTCTTGCGCGCCCGAACGGTGCGCCTGGTCCTGCAAAGCTGAAGCCGCGTTCAGATGTTCCATGTCGATGGTAAGCGGGCCCACAGGCTCGTCGTGCTCCGGCAGCACAAAATGGTTGGGCGTTTTGAGAGGAGGGGATTCATCACCCATCGTATTTATCCTTCTGATGCACGTTTGTAGAATTATATCTGATAATCAACTGCGAGTATTTGGAAGATGCTTTCCAACATGAGCGATGACCACCTTCTCATTCGTCTCATCAAATATGAAATGGATGGATGCGCAGGTGTTTGCGCCAAAGGTTCCAATAGTAATGTGCGGGGCGAACAGGTGATATATTCCATCGTATAAAAATTCATAATGTCGACGATAAACGCCGCTTGCGGTCTTCGATATATGCATACTGCAACGTTTCTGCCAGCCACGCGCCTTCATGATATTGACAATATTGTTACCGCTGACGTTTTGCGTACGCTGGTCACGCCATATATTTACGGATTCGTTCAAATCGTGGAGCGCCTCCAAGATCTTTATTGGGCGGCGGAACGGGCACTCTGCTGCGGAATCATAGGCTGATGGGAGGAAGTAAAGATTGGGCGCAGCGGACGCGATATTGACTGCCTCGAGCGCGGATGAAGGTGTGGGTGGTGTGGTGTGGTCAGAAACAGTCATTAAGTGTTCCTCGGCGCTCTTGTGTGGCAAGGATGCGTTCGCCCCGTTCTGTGAGAATGAGCATTGGAGTCAGGTCGACGAAGACAGTGGTGCCATCATCGTCAGTCGTTTCGATCCACTCCTCGTCAGTTATGAGGATGAGTCCCAAATTGATCAAGCGCTTATAGATTCGCGATCCAGGCGTTACGGACCCCATGTGGTCTTTTTCTGTAGTTGGAGGAATGGACGTGACGAACTGTCCGGCGCCAGCGAGACGAAGCGCAGCCATGTCAGTATCGGATAGCCGGGGCGTTTCGGATTCAGCGAGATAAGGGCCGGAGGTGGTCATCTGGAGGCAGTCCGAAAAACAGGGCACAAACTACGATACCGTACCTCGGACAGATCCACCGATCCAGACGGAGAGAGGTGTCCACGGCCGCGGGCAGCAGCTGTTGGTGGTATAAGCGAGATCAAATATATGTGTGCAGATGCAGTCGAAGAGTGACAACAGACAGTCGGAAGGCACTTATTTGGAATAGGGACCGGGATGTATTATTCTACTCCAGATGTAAAACGTCGAACTGGAGGGAATTCAATGGAAGTGGAAAGAGAACTGGGCGCAGTGGTGTCTGTCGAGCACGTTATCGGTGCGCGCTTGCGGAAGATAAGGAGGGAAGCAGGCTTGACACAACAGGATGTCGCTCACGCCCTGGGTCTGTCATTTCAGCAGGTGCAGAAATATGAAAGGGGGGTGAACCGCATATCGGCGGGTAAGATTTATCAAATCGCGCAATTCCTGAAAGTGGATATAACAGAATTCTTTGTGGACTTGACCGATACCGATCATATGATCGTCGAACGTTCAACATCTGATGATGTGAGGATGCTGCTGACGCATTGGGCGCGGCTGCCGCTCGCGGCAAAGCGTCAGCTTCTGGAGATGGTGGCCCTCGTGGCTGAGTACGATGAGGCGGCGCGTAACCCCGAGAGAGGTCGTGCCGGGTGATGGATGCTACGAAGCGGGCCGACCTGAAGCGCAGACTCAAGAATGCCAAGGCGAGACTTGCACGGGCTGAAGCAGATGTTCGGGACCTGGAGGGGGAACTGGAGGGGCTGGACCACCAGGAGACTCTTGCCACAATCCAGGGATGGCGTGGTGTACCCAACTGGTCATTGCTGCTTGACTCTGAATGGGGCGGCATGGCCCGGCATATGCTGTGTGGCTTTATGTTGGACCGCATGGGGTTGTGTCATGGCGGAAGTTGGTCGGACACCATGCAAGACGTGATCGCCATCGGCGTCTACGCCGACAGCGATCCAGCTAGGGCTGCCGAATATGTGGCTCGGCTGCGTGCATCCATCGAAGCTGTGGCGCCCTTCGTCTTGCCCCACGAGGACGGGATGCTCTGGTTTGCGATCGATGGTGAGGGCATGGACGGCTTCGCGCTCACCATGCGCACCTCACCCGATCTGGGGATAGTCCGGATCGACCAGATGCGCCATGGGCACGTCGATGGGAGCGAGCATCTCGCTACCCTCGGAGAGGCCCTGTTCCACCTTCAGGTAGCTCATCCCATCGGATGGAATCGTTTCGAGGATCACCGGCATCCGAATGAAGCGCCCGGAGAGTCTGGGGATGCGTTACGCGAGGCGCTGATCGCCTTCATGGAGGGATGCAGAACCGCTGGAACTCCCATTGAGCTGTCGAATGTCGGCACGATGGCCGACACAGACGGTTCCCCGGAATAGACTTGACCTGGGGCGACGGCCCTGCGGAAGTGCCGGGCCTGGCTCACCGGAAGGTGGCAGACAGGCGCCGCGCCTATGGCCAACCATGCCATTACCAGGACCAACCAGCCTTATGATCAGCGGTCGGATGCGGTGCTGGCGCAGCCACGGGTGAAGCGTCTGCTGTCCAGCGACCACTTCTCGGTCGATGGCACGCTGATCCAGGCCTGGGCCAGCCTGATGAGCTGCAAGGCGAAGGATGGTGCTGAGCTACCGTCGGATGACGACGATCGTGGTGCCGGCGGCGGGCGCAATGCCGAAGTCGACTTCAAGGGCCAGAAGCGCTCGAACGAGATGCATGCCTCGACGACCGATCCCGATGCATTGCTGTACCGCAAGCGGCCGGGGATGGAGGCGCGGCTGTGCTACATCGGCCACGGCCTGATGGAGAACCGTTCGTGCCTGATCGTCGACACCAGGCTCACGAAGGTATCCGGCCAAGCCGAGCGGCTGGCGGCGCTGGAGATGATCGAGCCGTGGGGAGAGCGCTCGCGCGCGATCACGCTCGGCGCCGACAAGGGTTATGACGCCCGCGACTTCGTGATGGAACTGCGTGAGCTAAACGTGCTCCCGCACCTGGCGCAGAACACCAGCGACCGTCGCTCGGCCTCACTGCCGGGCTGGAGCCTTAAGTAGCAGGGGAACTGATCGGGCTGTTCTTGATCGTCCCCGAGATCTGGCTGGTGAAATACGGGCCTGTTGCGCTGGGCTCGATCAGCGGGGAAGCGAGCTTTGAAAAGTTTGGTGGGGAATTGCGATCCCCCACCAAACCCAGGTTGCACCGGAGGTGAACTGTTACCTATGTCTCAGGTTTAGACCGTTACCCCTCTTTCCTGTTACTCATGATCTGGACATCTAAACTAGCGAGGAGTAGCCGGTGTTGGATCGATCGCAGATGAAATGATTTTAATATGCCCAGAATGAATGCGACTGAAGAAAAAAATGCAAATATACCCATGCCCCAATCGGAATACTGAATAGTGTCAAATCCATCATCCTCTATTAAAACAACCAAAGAAGTTTCTTCCTTTTTATGGGATCTAATGTGAGAAACGATCTTTGAGTCTGGCGAAAAGCCGGATGATGGCGTAGGGATACGTTCAATCACGTCGTCAGTAATAGGCAGATGATTTTTTCCTTCTTCTGCGGATATTTGAGCGAGCAAATATAATGATTCCGGTGTATTGTTGTAGCCATTTTCATCTAAAATTTCGACGACTCGGTCAAAATCTCGATTTTTAACTGCCCGCAAGAAGTCATCACCAGGCGCAATAAGAGACGGGGCTATTGCGATCATCATGATGAATATGGACAGCACTGATAGCATAAATTCGCTACGCTTACTTATTAAGCCTATTGACCTATAAATTATGCTAGCACCCATGAAGCCGATCATAGAAGCAAATAATAACGGGAACATGCCATGAAAAATGTCAGTGATCATATATATTGACATAATAGCATTATTTGGCAACAGATCTTGACCAATTATGTCAGGCACATAGATGGGAATTTTTCTTGGTCTGGATATGGCATTAATAAAAGAGACTACGAAGAAAAACATAGTAGATACGGAAAAATACATAATCGCGCAATTCTTGGTACGATCAAAATCCTTCTCAATTTGAAGGATATCACTTCCATTCTTCGTAAGAGTCATTGTCGTTTCCTTTTCTCAAGGTGAGATGAGTGTTGGATTTTGAACAGAAATAATGTTAGGTACCTCTAAGTGAGAGGGCGACAATCTGATTATACATGATAGGGACTCCTTGAACCTATAGGGTGGTCTGTTTTTTTGCACAAAGTGTACAGAGAGGGTATTCGCCAGACAGTCTAGCCTCGCTGGCCTCGACCGCTCGCATATTCCGGCGAAGCCACCGCAAAAAAGCCGTAATTGGTTGCGCCGATCGCATAAATCAGCGGAAGTTTCGGCGGCGGTGGCTGGCTACGATCAGGGCCAGGACCACCCCGCCGGAGCCGGCCAATGTCTCGTACCTTCTTCCAACGCCAGCTGATGGCGGTTCTCGCCGCCATCAGCTTGATTCAGCTGCACGCCGGCGAGGCGATTGCGCAGACCCAGGCCCAAAGGATGTCGGACGCCGCGGCCGCGGCGAAGATCTTCGGCGAATCGCAGAAGCTGGAGAACCTGGACAGCCTGTTCAAGATCGACCAGGGCACCGGCGACATCACATTCAATCCGGGCCAGCGAGAGAGCAAGTTCGGCATTGGCGAGCTGTTCCCAGGCGCGACCGTGGACAGTTCGGCCGACCTCCAGTCGCTCTACGGTAACGACGCGGCGCTCACCCGTGCCGGCGAGGCCGCACAGAAGCGGCTGGAGACGGAGCCTTCTGTGTCGGGTGAAGCCTATCGGATGATCACCGATTCGAAGGCCAGGATGCGGCCGGACCTGCGGAACGATCCGATCTTCTGGCAGGTCGACGAGCTGAACGCAGATCCGGGCCGGCTCTCGACCGTGTTTGGCGCCTGCAAGACCCAGCATTCCTATCGGGATTCCGCGCGCCAGGTGCATATGCCGGATTACCGGACCTGCGAGCGGGTGAAAGACGTCAGCGGGTCGGCCGTGCTCCGCCATGACTATTCCGCCGGCGTTGTTCGGCATGTCGACGGGCCGATGAACCTGGCGAGCTGCGGCGACGGCTGCATGGAGCTGTGGATCGGCCGGGTTGGCGACAACTACTGGTCCGGCAGCTGCGCTGTGTTCGAGCAGGAGACCGTCGTCGAGGTGATCAACCCGGACGCCGTGCTGTCGGCGACGCTCGATTACGTGAAATATGACGACTACATGCAGGTCTGGCTGGGCGAGGACAAGATCTGGAGCGGACCGCACGGCGATGCGTTCCCGCCGGAGACGGCTGGCAGCTGCGAGCTGGGGACGAGCTGGCAGCAGAACCCGGGCCTCGATGTCAGCACGCACTTCAAGACCAGCCAGGTTCTGTCGTTCAAGATCCGTGTGTCGGTGACGGGCGGCGGCGAGGGCTATGGGCGCATCCGGATTCTCTATGACCCCCAGCGGGCCGTGCTGCGCGACGAGTGGTATCCGCCGAGTGCAGTGACGGCGGCCCGCGCTGCCGGCGACGGCTTCTGCGCGGCCACCACAACCTGCACCAGGATGCCGGACCTGGTTGACTACGGCCCCGATGCCGATGGCGATGGGCAGCCCGACGGCCCTGTCTGTGCGGAGATCGCGGGCGTGCGTGTCTGCGAGTACCAGTTGTCGATATCGCCGGCGCCTGGCCTGTCGGCCATGTGCATGGAAGCCAGCGTCGAGTCGAGCTGTGGCTTCTGGCGCGGGCCGATGGAATGCTGGACCGACCCGCAGGGCGTCGAACACTGCCCGGTGATCGACGGGGAGCCGGTCAGCAGCTGTGCTGAACTGGAGGCGAATCCGAGCTGCGGCATCATCTCCAGCGAGTGCGTATCTGGTGCGGAGGGCGCCTCGGGCACCTGCTATGTCCAGACCGAGACCTGGGATTGTGGGTACGAGCGCGAGATCCCGACGATCGAGACCGAGACGGGATACTCGTGCGCCGGCAGCATGGTGATGTGCGGCGACAAGCCCTGCGTCACGACGACCTATGAGCAGTCGCCGGCGTTCGAAGAAGCCGCCGCTGCGCTCTATGCCGCACGCTTCATGGCTATGGATGGCCAGTGCACGCCGTCAGACGGCCTGAACAACGTGACCTGCGACATCTTCAACGGCGACCCGCTTGAATGCAAGAAGGCGGTCGGCGGCGTTGTGGACTGCTGCGTCAGGCCAGATGGGGTGAGCATCGCGGACTATCTGACCATGCTGTTTCAGATGGGGAAGCTCGCGAACGCGACCGGTGTGCTGGACGCTTCGGAGGGCATCCGCGGTGCATGGGAGACGCTGACCAAGCCGATCGACACCGCCTGGACCGAGCTGCAGAAGCCCTTCGTGCAGGCCTGGCAGAGCGTCACTGGTGGCACGGAAGCAGCTGCATCGGAGGCGGCCAGTAAGGGTATTCTTACGACGGTTCAGCAGGAGTTGATGAAGGAAACGGCCAAATTCATAGCGCAAGCGTTCGGTGATGCGGCGGCGAACTCCCTGTTTTCGGTTGTTGGGAGAGATGGTGTTACATCGGCGTTTGAGAACGGCAACCTTGCTGGTGGCGAGATTCAACTGGGCGGCGGCGAGGCATTCGTTGGAACAGCGCTTTCCTGGGTGATGACGGCCTATACGATTTACACGGTCACGATGCTTCTGATTCAGATCATCTGGGCATGTGAGCAATCCGAATTCGAGCTGGGAGCCAAGCGTCAGCTGAAGAGCTGCCACTATGTCGGCAGCTACTGCAAAACGAAAGTTCTGGGCCAGTGCATCGAGAAGCGGGAAGCGCACTGCTGCTTCGCGTCGCCGCTATCGCGGATCATCCAGGAGCAGATCCGCCCGCAGCTGGGGATGTCGTGGGGCACCGGCGAAAACCCTCAGTGCGGTGGCATTCCTGCCGAGCGCCTTGAAGAGGTCGACTGGTCGAAGGTCGATCTGTCTGAATGGATGGGGATTCTGTCCGAGACGGGGCACCTGCCCACAGCGGATGCGATGACCGCTGATCGGTTGACGGGATCTGGCTCGTACCTGTCGACAGGGGATCGGTTGAACACGCTCGATCGGTTGCAGGAGCGCTGGACTGAGATGGACGCGGATGCCGTTAGACGCCAGATTGAAAGTGAGCTGAGGTGAAAGATAAAGGGGCGCCAAGTGGCGCCCCTCCTTGCGTCATTGATGTTTAACGAATAGTAGGGTTGATCCATTATGAAGAATGATCGGATATTTCAAATAAACCATCCGTCCTGAGTCTTCCATATATGCCAAGGTCTGGCTAGGAAAGTAAATATAAATCCATTCTGGTAGACGTGACGAAAAGTCGCGCAAAATTTCGTAGTCAGGGAATTTTGCCATTCCATCTATGCCCCACCTGTCAGGGACATAGCTATAATCAGGAAAGCCGGAGGTAGAAAGGATCCCAGGAGGTGTTTGCTCGGTGGATGGAGGCGACATTATCGCCAGGTCTTTTGGGGGGGCGATGTTCAGTTGATAACCGCAGCGCTTTGCACCATCACAGATGGGCGACGAGAACTTATAATCCACACGATATCCTGCCTTCGTTTTGCCCGTCCGTTCGACCTCACGCTCAACGACAACACTAGGTGCGAATCTACTGACGGACTCAGAGATATCCGCCGTCTCGATCGCCTCGACGATCGCCTCGACAGCGTCTGTTGCAGTGGTCGCCTTCTCAGGTGGCACCCATGCGATCAGCACGGGCCAGGTCGGTGCTTTTGGTCCGCTTGCACCTGCCAGAAAGCCTAATGCACCGCTTGTGAGCGATGTGAAACCCGCCGCAGGGGAGAGTGCACCGACAACGCCGCCGACAATACTGCTGTCGAAGATGCCGGTGGAGGGGATGTTGGTGCCCTCGGGGAGCGACACGTCTCGAATACCCTGGATGCCGGCCGCCCGCGCTATCCGGTAAGCGCGACTGTCACTGGGCAGTCCCTCGTAGCCGCTCCGGGGGCCGCTTGAGGCGCAGGCCTGCAGGATGAGCGCAAGGGCGGCTGTAACGGCGAATGACGTCTTCTTCAAGGCGCTGGCTCCCTAGTGGTGGTGTCCCAGCATACAACATTGGTGCGGTCGAACGAGGGGCCTACGAGGGGCTTCCAGAGCGTCGTCGCAAGCGGCATCGTTCTACTCAATCAGTGCGATTCGTGACGGTATCGTCGATCAGTTTCGCTAACCAGAGCGCGTCGATGCCGGCCATTTCAGCTTTGCCGATGCTAATCTCGGCAATGGCCACCAAACAGCCATCCGGTCCCAGGCCGTGGACGACGTACCGGACCGGAAGATTGGCGATGTAGACTGTCTCAAGCATAAAAGAGGTTCCGTTAGCGGTGGAACGATCGAGTTCTGCGCTTCTTTCTTCTGCGCCGCCGCCGTCGAGGGTGATATGTGGAACCATCTACCATACCGACAAAGGCAAAGGCCGTGACGAAGCCTGCGAATATGGCGATGATGGGGATTATTGGAATGGTGTCCGCCAAGAGCATCGCCCCTTGGTTTTGGTGGCGTCGCGGTCGTGGGGTACTTTTGCTGGAAGAGCAGGTGCCGCACGTGACATGAAGGGCGGCTTGCTGGGCCGCCCTTCTTCTATTCTGCGCCTACTCAGCCGCCTGTACTTCGTCGGCCTCGGTATCATCGTCGGGGACGGCATCCGAGGTGTCGTCAGTGGCGTCGCCGAGTTCACTTTCCACTGCCCGCGCCTGGTCTTCCTTGTCTGCCCGTTTGGCCGCTTCCAGAGCGCGGGTCCGGAGGTTGCCGGTATAGAGCATGAGCTGAAAGACAGTGTCGCGGATGCGGTCGATCGCGGCGTTACGCTCACCCGTCTGGATGGCTCCGAGGAGCCAGAGCGCGTCGATCTGAGTGACGAGATCATCCGTGGCTTTGGCGATGTTGATCACCCGCCGGCTGAGAGGCGTCGTAATCGGGATCTGAACCGTCACTGCATCAGCGACGGTGACAGCCGTGAGATCGACACCGGCCTCGTCAGCCACGGCCTGAATCCGGTCGCGTTCTGTCTGGATGTCGGCTTCGATCGTGCTGATGTGATCAGCACAGATCGCGAGGAGCTTCTCGCGAGCTTCGTCCGTGCCGATGAACGAGGCGACGGCGTCCAGAAAATACAAGTTGGCATCGATGGACGCGAGGATGGGGCGGCGGCCGCGGCTCTGCGCCTGCGACAGGATGGTGTCAGATCGGAATGTGACGTCGATGAGCAGCTGCGAGCGGGGACGAATCTGGCGGGGGCGTCTCTGTGGTGCGCGGGCCATGGGTTGTTCCTCATGAGGTGGAGTGGATCCACCCTCATGGTAGCGATGCTCGGCGGCGCAAACTTCCGCTCGTATTGCTGATCGGCGAAGGGTCCAGCAGGTTTTTGGGGCGTTTTGCCCTAAAAAATGGTGGATGACAGAGTGGGGGGCTTGTGATATCCGATGAGGTATTGATGCGGTGCTGCTTTAGCGCTGCTCCTCTCCTGCCTTAGCGGAGAGCTTGTGTGTCAGTGCCCTGCGCAGCGGGGCTGTGATGTGTCGACCAAGGCGTCAGCCTTGATGAGCGCCCGCAAGGGCGATGGTGTTTTGTAGAGGCTTAGGCCTTAGTACAGGGCTCAAGTTCGCTTGGCCTTGGCACCGAAGACGCAGAGACCGGCCCCGCAGAGAGTGGTGGCCGATTGGCTGCTGTGTCCCCAGAAAAATCTGTCGTTGGTCCGCGACCTGTTGATTCGTAATCAGCGGGAATCGCCGTTGTTGCACGTGAGAAATCGCCGCCCGCAAGGCTGCGCGTGCTCATTTCGTGTGCTCAAAGAGAGGAGGTGCGGCGTGAAATTTCACGACGCGTTTACGCATGACGTCAGCGCTGACAAGGCCTTGGCCGCACTGCGCGCTCATGACTATGAGACAAGGATCGACAACATGGAGATCCAGGCTTTTGTGGAAGGGGTTTGGGTCACCGTCGCAGAGATCGATGAGGATGGCCTCGTCGATCCGCTGGTGGTCGTCGAGTTCCTTGATTACTAGGAATTTCTAGGAGGAGACGATGGCGAAGCATATCAGACCGGAGTTCCCGGTCTGTACGATAAGGGCACAGGTCTATGTGCCTGGCCAGAGCGTGCCGGTAGACGAGTTCGTCTATCGGACGCACATCGACAATGAGCGCCGGGATGCCGGCCGGAAGATTGCGGAGGCGTTCGCCCGCGGCTATGGCGTTGTCGCCTGGCCGCTGTTGGGCGAGCAGTGAAACAGGAGAGAATACAATGAACCGAGTGTCTCTGGTTGGTCGCGTCGGACGTGACCCTGAATACCGCATGACCCAGAACGGGAAGGAAGTCCTGAACTTCTCCGTCGCGACGGAGGAGCGGTGGAAAGACGGTGACGAATGGCGGAAGGCCACCACGTGGCATCGTGTGGTGGTTTTTAACGAGTATGTTATCAACAACGTCAGGAGTGCGCTGGTTAAGGGCTGCCTCGTTGCGGTCGAGGGGGCCGTCCAGTACCGCTCGTACGAGAACAAGGACGGTCATACCGTGAACATCACGGAAATCGTGGTGTCGCGTGGAGGACATGTCCTCCCGGTTACCCCGGGTTCGCGCACTGAGGCTGGGGAAGATCTGGACGACGAATCTGATGCGCGACCGGTCTCCCGCGCGTCCTCCCGTGAGCAGATGCAGCCCAGGCAGCCCGCGCCGCAGCCCGCAGCACAGAATCGTGCTCAGGCGGGGCGTGTTCCTGGCCGCGCTGGGCGGCTTCCCGGGAGCTTCAACCAGGCTCCTCGTGGTGGGCGGCCGGGTCGGCAGGCCGTTGCTGACACTTTTGACGACGGTCCTTTTTGAGGTAGCCGTCGTCATATAACTGACGACCGGCTTAAACGTAAATGTTCCCTTGGGGCATGCATGCCCCAATGGGGTGGCATGCCCCTTCTGGAGGTGTGCCATGAACGAGAATTTCACGGATCCTGATCCGCAGGAGAACAAGAAGTGTCCTGATCCTGATCCGCAGGAACTTGAAAAATACGGGTTTGATATTGACAAGTGGCGCCTTCTCAAGCGCCAGGTATTTCCCAGCGCTACTGATCCAGAGGTAGTGCTCTTCGCTTTGGCGAGGTGCAAGAACGAGCAGCTGAATCCGTTCACGAAACCTTTTGCCATCATTCCGATATACGACAAGAGTCTAAAACGGTATGTGGATATTCTGTGTGACACGATCGGCTATTACCGCATCCGTGCCCACCGCACAGGTGTCTATGTGGGGAAATCGGAGGCCCAGTTCGGGCCGATTGTGGATCTCGGCAATGAGAAGGAACCAATCCGAGGGCCCGAATGGGCAATGGTGACGGTCCGTCGTTCGGTTGGTAGTGTGGTCGGTGAGTGGAGTGAAAAGCTCTATCTCGCTGAAACAAGAGCTAAGAATAAGATGTGGAGAGAGCGGCCGCATTTCATGCTCGCCAAATGTGCAGAAGCGAGTGCGTTACGGGCGGCGTTTCCCGAACTTGATCTTCGGTACATCGAAGAAGAAATGATGGGTCAAAACCTGGCTGGCAGTGCCACTTTTGAACCAAGTCCGAAGTTGTCGGCATTCGTCGATAGAGTGATTTCCCGGTGCTCAGGTACCGGGAATTGGGAAGGTGGTAAACAGATCCTCCATGACCGTCTCGAAGACGACCAGCTGGCCTGGGCAATGGAGCAGCTGCGTGCAGCATCGATGACCCTTGAGCACGTGGCCGCCTGACAGGGGGCCTTCGATGATAATCGTAGATGTGAGGCAAGGCTCCCTGGACTGGCTCGAATGGCGCAGACAGGGGATCAGCGCCTCAGAGGTCGGCGCGGCCATGGGGCTGTCGGCTTACAAGAGCCGCTGGCAGCTATGGGCCGAATTGACCGGAAAGACTGAACCAGAGGATCTTTCGCAGATCCCTCATGTACGAGAAGGGATGCGGCGAGAGAAGCTGGCACGTGCTTGGTATTCAGAGGAATACCAGACCCTTCTTGTCCCGACCTGCGCTGAGTGCGCAAGCTTCCGGCCGTTGCGAGCATCTTTTGATGGTCTCGACGATACCGGGGCACCGGTGGAGATCAAGTGCCCGACTGAAGCTGTTTGGGCAGAAGTTGAAGCACTGGGCTCTGACAGCGAGCTGTTCCAGCGGACGTACCCGCAGGTGCAGGCCCAAATCGCCATTGCACGTAAGCCGGCCCGGCTCCTCGTCTGGATGGACGAGAAGCGGTGGAGGGTCTTCGACGTTCAGCCGAATCGCGATTTCCTTCTTCGATTGAAGAAAGACGTTGTTGATTTTGTTGATCATGTGAAGCGCCTTGTGCCGCCGGATCTTGATCCGTCGTTGGACTACTACCGTCCAGAAGCGGATGTGACAGGACGCTGGGCGCGGTTGGCTTCGGCCCTTAAGAAGGTCGTCGCTGAACGTGTTGAAATTGAAAAGGAGCTGCAGGAAATCGGAAAGCGGGAAGAAGACCTTCTCGCTGAAATGGTGAAAGCAATGTCGCCCCACGCTGTGGGACGGGGATCTGGCGTCGAAATCCGCCGGACTCTGCGGCAGGGCCGGATTGATTACAAAAAAGTCGTCGCTGAACATCTACCGAACCTATCTAAAGAGGTTCTTGAGACCTACAGGCAGCCGTCTTCGTTGTCGATGAGTGCAAAGCTGATCGATGATGATGCGACGGTATCAGCGCGGAGTGTGGATGGATGGATGTGATGGACATCTCGTTCGACCACATCGGCAAGTGGGTCGCAATGGCGATCGTGTGCGGCTTTGCCGCTATCATTTGCCTGGAGGTCTGTGCGGTCGTCTGGGTCGTGGCAACAGCGTTGTTGCGGCTTGCCAGAACCTTGGGCGTGCCGCGTGGGTGGTTGCCGATAAAGAAAGACAAAGAAACCGATCTAACGGTGAAGTGTCAGTCCCCGTCGAGCCATGCGATTGCTCCAGCACCCGCATGGGATGATTGTACTGATGCACCGACCCTGCCCACACGTGCATCAAACGGTGGGGAGGTAAGGATGTTAGTGGAAGGCCGCTCAGGTACCCACTTCGTCGCACCGTTCTGATCTGACGCATTCGATCAAGACTTGAACCCAATCGGGGGATCGCTCCCGATTGGGAGGTGATCCCCCTCTTCGCGAGGAAATCACCATGAAAATGACCTATAGGGAGGCCTTTGGGGCCGCGTTTCCGGAGGATGAACTTCGTTTTGAACCCTCTGAGGGGTACGACGAATTCGTTCCTCGTGGGAGCCAGGACTTTGTGTTCAATGTGGATTTGACGCGTGACCTGGTGATGGTCTTGCTGTCAGGCAGCTCAGATGGCCTCTTTATTTTTGGGCCAACCGGCTGTGGAAAATCCTCCCATATCCGGGAAGTGTTCGCCCGCCTCAAAATGCCGATGATCGGCATGACGTGCACAGAAGCCACTACTTCTGCCGATTTTATCGGCAGTTGGGTGCTGGTTGGAGACGATGGAATGAGGTGGTTGGATGGCCCCCTCACCATTGCGGTTCGCGAAGGGCTTCCGCTGGTCCTCGACGAAATGGACCAGATGAGACCCGAAGAACTAGTCATTTTAAACGGCATACTCGACGGGTCGCCGCTCGTCATTCCGCAGCTCGGCGGCGAGGTAATCGCCATCCACCCGCGGTTCCGTTTGATCGCAACAGGAAATAGCAATGGAACCTGGGACGGTTCCAATGCCTATGTTGGGGTCAAACGCCAGAACATGGCGTTCATGGATCGGATGATAGTTGCGCGAGCAGCTTACATGGATCCTGAAGTTGAGAGGATGCTCCTTGAGAAGGCTTTTCTCGGGACTACGATAACCAGTGATATCATCAAGAAGGCGATCGAACTGGCTAATGATATCCGCGCCCAGTTCCTTGCCGGTAGGATCGGCATGACGTTTTCCACCCGATCTCTCAAAAGGTGGATGCGTCTTACAATTGCCTATCATCGCCAAGACCATCCATTGCGTATGGCGCTGCTGAAGGCGCTGGTAAACCGGGCTGAACCGGTGGATCAAGAAGTGATCTTCCGTGCAGCCGCAGCACTCTTCGGCAATGCATTCGGCAGTGGCGACACGCTTTCTTGATCTGCGCCGGACACGTACTTTTCGTGCGCGATCTCTGAGCAAATGATGTGTCCCGAACGGGTAAGTTGCCCGTGAGGGGCGGCTTACCCCTTAATGAGGGTTAAGCATGAAGACCAAGGTGAACAAGAAAGCGGCACAGTTCGACGAACTGAGCAAAAAACTTCACGACCTCAGCATCGTGATGCTGCAGGTCAGAAAGTGGTCAGGGGCGAAGCGTTTGCGCCCGGAAGACTTTCCGGATCAGGATAATCTTCCGCCCATGGAGGCCATTTCGTTAGGGTCGAAGAGGCTCATTGCAAATGAGCACCTGGCGCCCTTCACGCGCCTGCGACAGCAGGCGATCACGGCCTGCCACGAAGTCGGCGTGAAATTCTGGGGAGGATCGGTCTTCGCCGTTCCGAACCGGAAAATGGCCACCTTGAAACGTCAACTGGATCGGATATCAGAGGAATTTGCGGCGGAAAAGCGCAAGTTCCTCATGTCCTATGATGAAAGGTTCGAGCGCTGGGTGACGGGGTTCCCTGACTTTGAAGGTGTACTCCGTGATAGTAAAGTTACGAAGGAGTACATTGATAATGCAATGTCATGTTCGTTCGCGGTGTGCCACATCACACCGTCGAAAGACCCTGGCGAAGTTCACAAAACGTTAGCGGGTTTGACCGGAGAGCTTCTTGGCGACATCGCGGATGTCGCTACGAAACTTTTCGAAAGTTTCCCAACGACCAGATCTATCAACCAGCGCCAGATCCGCGTCTTGAAGCGGCTTGCTGATAAAGTGGCGGGCTTGGAGTTTCTCGACAGCGGGATCTATCCGGTGCGGGCGATGATTGAGGAGTTCGTGGGGTCCGTCCCGACGGACACCGCCCTCGATCCTGGTCAGACGGGTCGGTACCTGGCCCTGTTGCAGACGCTCGCCTCTCCGGAGGCGGTGCAGAAGATAATGTCTGCAGCTCACGACGAAGTGAGGCCGCAGGAGGATGTTGATCAACATCCTCCGTCTACGACCGCCGGCACGACCGTTGGGCAGGGCAACCTGTTCTCGATGCCGTTCTGAGTGCTGACAAACGTGGCCCGGAGGGGAGTTCTGCCCCTCTTGGGCAGTAACTCCCCCTTGGCTATGAGGGGGATGTGATGTCCAAAGAAGCTGGTGTGCTCAGTCAATCTCTGCCAGTGGTGGCCGCGATTATTGGGCAGAAAATAGACGTACCTGTCGCTGTCCACGGCGACAAGGCCTACACGGACGGGACACGGGTGGTGATCCCGTGTTTCCAACCAGAGGAAGCGGACATGAGAGATGACGCATACGCGTTCATCTTCCATGAGGCAAGTCACATACGCTGGACGGACTTCAGCGTACCAATGAATCAGGACCTGGCAGGTCGACTGACCAACATATTTGAGGATGCCAGGTGCGAATGCTTGGTGATCTCGCACTATGCCGGGGCCGAGCGGCTGCTGGGGAACCTGTCTCGGCGGGTGCTCACGAAACCCCGGCCCACCAAGCGAGCGGAGGAAGCTCTGCTACTGCTGGCATTGTCTGGGGCTCGCTCGAACATTCCCGGTCAAGCCTTTTTCGGCCAGCTGGCGGAAGAAGCGCTTACCCACTTCGCAATGCTTTCGAGCGCTGCGCGGCAGGTGTTTGATCTGATTCAACAGCGTGTTCCGCTGCTCAGTTCAACGTCGGATGCGCGTGCGTTGGCCGAGGAGGTGATTAGTCTGGCTAAACTGAATAGTCCGACTAATCCGAAGAACGATCCCGGCTCTGATGATCATCAGGGGCGGCCAAGCGAAGAGGCAGGCCCTGGTGATGATGATCAGGGTCAGCTTAAGGAAGGCACCGGCTCGGTTGGCGACAACCAGGCTCAAGCCCAACAGGGGGAGGGGGCCGGGCCCGACAATGGTATTGAGACGGATGTGGGGGTGGCAGCCGCGAAGAGGCTGCATGCCGCTGCGAGGGCTCAGCCAGACGAAGAGCGCCCGGTGGCGTTGCCAAGCGCTGTTGCACCGGCGAACAATGGGAATGGTCAAGGCCGGTTACGGCGAGTGGTGCCGACAGCGAGGCTGATGGCAGCTCAATTCGAGTGTCTTGCGCAAGCGGAAGCTCGTGTCGAGATTCGACATCGCTCGACGGGTCGGACTCTGGATCCGCGGCGTCTGTACCGGGTGGCGTTGGGGGATCCCAATGTCTTTCGTGATGTTCGCCGTGCGGAGACCATCTCCGCAGCGTTCCACATACTTGTGGACAAGTCCCAGAGTATGAGGTGCTGCATTTCTGATGCGTTGGATGCCGCCTTGGCCGTCTCATTGGCGGTTCAGGGGCGTCGAGGCATCAGTCTGGAGGCGTCGGCGTTCCCAGGTCCATCGAAGACGGAGGTGTACACCCTGGGTGAGGGTCAGGTAGTTCCTGGCGCACTCGATGGCCTCCGGGCTGATGGGACGACCCCGATGGCCGAGGCCATGCATTACGCGGCTTCACGGCTCGCGATGGCGCCCGGCCTCCGAAAGGTCATGATTGTGGTGGCCGACGGCGGCCCTGACAATTTCGCGTCGGCGACGCGGATTGCACAGCAGATCGGCAAATCAGGCTACTTGATCATCGGCATTGCCATTGGCGAAGTGGCCCACGCTGCATTGTCGAGATTCACGCATTCGTGCGTGAAAATCGAGAATGTGAATGAACTCGCTGCCGCTCTTTCGGGGGTGGTGAAACACAGCGTCTACGGTCGACGCTGAACCGACGATCCCTTGCGGGGCTCTGCTCCGTAAGAGGGGGGCTCCGCTTCTGCAAAAGTGGGCCCATATGATAAGAAGATCCCACGCGCACAGGGCGCTTCGGCACCTGAGGCGCTACTGGGCGAAGCGTGGAGCAGACGATTTGAACAAGATCGCGCTCTTCTGTGTTACCGGCGGTTTGGCAGGGTTGGTCATACAGCCGGATAAGGTACATTGGACAACGTCGGTCAGTCTGATCGCCGCCGGTCTTATCTGCTGGGCCCTGGGGGTCGCCAGCTGGGAGGACAAAGAATGAGGATGAAGAAGGGCCGCAAGGCCTACATGGCCCAGTCTTTTGCCACCCTTCTGCAGGGGGCGGCTGTGGTCTTCGTGATCGGCGGTATCGCCGATATCGTCCAAGGGGCGCCTGGCTGGATGCCCTTGGCAAAGGTCGCCGGTGGCATCGCCGCCTATCTGGCACTGCTGGCAGCGAAGGTGCTCGTGTTCGACTGGGAGGAGCGGGTGCTTCGGCATCAGCACCGGTCGTAACGCAGATCACAGGTTAAGGAGTTCCCAGGTGGGGAGAGATGCCCCCACCGGGCGGTCTCTCCCCTTATTTCGAGGAGAGACTGATGGATGCCTTCACCGGCCGGTTTGGCCAGGAAGACGCGCGGTTGCGGCGCGAAGGGCGTTGCTTCGTCGTTGTGGACGACGGCGCTAAGTTTGTCGCGACGATGGTGGACTGTGATGATCAGCTGCCATCGGCCGGCATTTGTATCCTCGCTGACAGCGAGGAGGGTGCGATCGCGGCTTATGCGGCCGCCATGCGTCAGAGGGAGGCCCGTGACAACGGGTTCCCACACTGGCGGCTGGCCGCCGCAATGGACGTGAGGGAACTTGCTCATTACGAGCGGGTCCAGAACGAGGTGCAGGCACAGCCCATGCCAGTTGCCCCGCCAATCGAGGGTGATGCTTGGCAAGTCTTCGCCTTCGTTGCCGCGGTCCGGGCGGAATCGCTGCGTATGCGCGTGCATCTCGATGCTACCGCATACCAGCCGGATGCCATTGCGAATGCGCTGGCATCTGGCCGGTCGCCGCGAGCCTATATTGAAACATGGTTGGCCCGGTACCGTCGTCGCAAGCTTCACATTCTTCCTCGGTGGAGGAGGGGATGATGTGGCGGGCTGCAATGGTCTATACCGACGCGGCTTATGACGAGGCCGGCAGATTATGCGGCTGGGCTGCGTGGTCGCGGTCCGATGGGAAGGATTTCCGCAAAAGCGGCATCGTTCTCAATATCGACCGGAGCACAACGGCCGAGGCAATTGCTCTCAGCCGCGGACTCCAGTTTGCCGCACAAAGAACCGGTCTTGCGAACAGTCACGTGCTGTTCGGCGTCTCAGATTGTTTCCGCGCGGTATCGATCGCCAATGGACAATGGCGGTCGATACTCGCTGAAGAGGACGAACTGTCTGAAACAGTCCTGACACTCCGACGCAGAGGCATCGTTGTGCGGTGCTTCCACGTGAAGGGGCATAGCGGTCAGACGCTGGGCGAGCAGGTCAACAAATGGTGTGACCTGACGGCCAAGGCGGCCATGACCCAGGCACGTGTGGCAGCGGTGCTCTAACCAGCATCGCTGCATCTCAGTAATCATTCCCCGCCGGGGCCTTCCCGGTAGGGGCGGGCGTCCGGCTTAGGAGGCCCGATGATGACCAATGACCAGATTTCGCTCGAGTTTGATGCTGTCGGCTTCATGCCGCGGTATCCGCTTTTATCCGCATCGTGCGAGCGCGTGGCGAAGCCACCGACGACAACCACTCGATCCGCGGCCGCTGGCCGTTCGACCTGGACGGAGTCCGAGATCCGCCAGCTTTGCTGGCTGATCCTCGAAGAAAGCCTGGTCAAGCTGACCAGCGGACGAAACCGGGCAGTTCGGGACGAGGAGATGGAGTGGATCCTCTCCGATGACTCGGAAGGCTTTGCCTTCCGAACCTGTGCCGAAGCCTGCGGCATGGACCCTGACGAACTCAGGGTCGCCATCTTGCGCGTTCTCAACGATTAGGAGGCGACGATGACAAATTCGACATCACCAACACGTCGCCGGCGTCCTCTCGACGCTGAGACAGTGTGGGCGGCGGCCGAAGGTCGCTGGCTCGGGATCTTCAAGGCGCTCGCGCCTGAAGAACTCGGTCTGGCGATTGACCACCTTGGGCGGCACGTCCCGTGTCCCGTTCATGGTGGGACCGATGGCTTCAGGCTGTTTGACGACGCCGCGAAGACCGGCGGCGGGGTGTGCAACAGCTGCGGGGTCAAACCCCGTGGCTGGGTGCTTCTCCAATGGCTCAAAGGCTGGGGATATGCCGACGTGATCGCACAGGTTGGTAGTGTGCTTGGCATGTGCGATGCCGGGCCTGCACCAGCTCCTACGATCCCGCTGGTCGCTCCTCCGACCAAGTTCACGCCGGAGAAGGTCCGGCAGGTCAGGAATGATCTCAACAAAGTCTGGAGGGAGGCGGTGCCTCTCTCCCATCCGCGGGCGGCGCCCGCTGTAGAGTATCTGCGTCTTCGGGGCATACAGCCCGACCGCAGTCTGCTCGAGAACAGCTACCTTCGGTATCATCCCCGTCTCCCGCTCTTTCGGGAACGCGAGAACGGGGCGGGTACCGCATACAGCGGTTCCTGGGGGGCTGTCCTCAACATGGTAGTGGACGTCACCGGTCGCCCGGTGACGCTGAACCGTACGTGGCTGGGCCCTGATGCCCGGCGCCTCATGCTGAATGGGGTGAAAGTCAAACGGAGGATGATGGCATACGACCAGACATCGGTCGATGCCAGTGGGTCTGCGACGCGGCTTGATCCGCCAGGCCCAATCCTCTCCGTGGGAGAGGCCCTGGAGGAAGCGATGGCCATCCGACAGGCCGTGCGTACCCCATCATGGGGGGCGACCGGTTGGGCAACTCTGCGTGCGATGCAGTTCCCACCCGAAGTGCGGGTGGTGCATATCTTCGCAAACCGCGACCCAAGCGGTATCGGCCAGGAAAGCGGCAGTGCCCTGGCAGTGCGCTGCCAGGAGGAAGGCCGTGAGGCCTATGTCCACATCCCGCCAATCGAAGCGGGTGAGAAAGCGGACTGGAACGACGTGCTCAAGAAGTTTGGTGCTGCGGCTTTTCCCATCATTCGGGAGATGTCATGGCTTCCCAACCGCGAGCCGGTGAATCTCGCAGCGTATGCGCTCTGATCAGCGGATGCGATACACTGACGGGGAGCGGGATCCATGGTGGATTCCGCTCCCACCTCTCTCGGATCGCATGTCTCATCAAACAACACCTGAAGAGGCTCTTGCTGGCCTCGATCTCGATAGGTCGACCCTGCTGCAGATTCCCGTGCCACCGGCTTGGGTGCTTGGCACCGTACCGCCGGGTGGGGATCTCCGGTGCCTCGGCCTGTCCGATGTTACCGGTGATGACCGATGGTTGCCGATCGTGGCTGCCCACCATCGCCAGATAGTGGGCGTGTGGTGGGATGAGCGTCGTCAGCTCTATTGGGCTGGAGCGTTCCATGGCACGAGCCGGATCTCATGGTGGCTTGAGAGGTGCGTTGGCCTTGAGGGGCTCTTGCAGTGGTTCAGACGACACTGCAACGAATAATCTAAAATTGTATTGAAAAACGTGCTGTCCTGGCTTGTGTCGCCATAAGAACAAAACACGAACAAAATGCTGGGCTGTGGAACCGCAAAACCTCGGCTAACGCGACCACATCTATAGATGCAGAAGAAGCCAGTGGTATAGATGCACATGTGCCGATATCTATAGAAGCACGAGGGCTATAGCTGGACGTTTATGGCTGATGCGGAGTCGCTTATGCCCGCCCCCCAGCCAGTAGATGCGCGCGGTCTCGCGCTTCTATAAGTAGAATATAGATGCATGAGGTGTAGATGGACTTCGAAAGGTGGTTGGACGAGGTGGCGACCGAGCGCGCACGCCTGAACCGTGATGTGAAAGCGCTGGTGGATGGCCACTGGCAGACACTGCTGCAGGTGAATGCGGCGGCGCGGGAAGCCCGCCAAAAATGGCGGTACCAGCCCCGAATGGTACTGAACCGTTCTGGGGCCTTTTCCGTTGTCTGGGAGGAGCCGCATTTTGGGCCCCATCCAGAGCAGCCGCTAAGATCGGCTGTGGTGGCCAAGTCGTATGTGCGGCGCCCCAAAACCGGGATGACCAGTGCGCAATTCCCGAAAGCCGGCGAAGGCGAGTGGCCGGCAATAGCGGCGCTGGAGGCGGCTCTAGAGATCCACGTGGAGCGTCGGGAGGCGCTGGCAGTCATTTCGCGGAACGTGATTGGCGCGACGCGCAAATGGCGGGCGCTGGAGGGTCGTCGAGAATGAAGAGCGTGGCCGCCCGTCATCGTGGTGCCTGATCGCTCATCGTGGCGCTTGGAGGCTCAGAGCAGCGCCGCAGGCGTCAGCCGCTCTGGCCTGCTTCTGGGCAGACATGCCCGGCAACGCCTGCGGGGTTCACATGGGCGTCTGAACGTTGGTGCTGATCCGATGTCCTGTCGACCGCGCGATGGTGATTGGCGAGTGGCGCAATGGAAGGAGGCCGGTTCTTGCGTCGACGGAGGTGATCCGCCCGTGGACCGGTCTCGGCATGTTGGCCAATGGTCAAACTGGGAGCCCCGCTGCTGGCGTGGTTCCGGCCATGCCGCGACGCACGAATCGACGGCTATATCGATGAGCCCGCCCGATCGGCCAGCAGTGGTGGAACAGGCGCCCGGAAGCTACCGAGCGATTGCGGGGGGCGTTGAAATCGTGCGCCGTCGGGGTATGAGGAGACATCCCGATCTGGAGCCGCCCAGTGCTCAGCAGGAGGAGTGGGCGGAGACGCCTGATTTGGATCACATTCGGGTGAGGAGTATTCTGTCTGAGTGTCTCCAGCGGTAGGAGGGCGTGCCATGATGTTTTGGTCGACCTGGACCATGATGCGTCAGATCGCATCCATGGATCGCTGGAATGGGTGTGATGTGGCTGTCGATCTCACGACAGCGCAGCCGTTGACCCGACGGCACCACGCGTCATGGCGCCTGAATGTCGATGGTAGTGCGGAGGCGGGTCCCTGGTGGGAGCATCTCGGGGACCTGGTAGTGGAGACGCCGGACACGACCGCGGTGGTCGCGTTGGTCGTGGACAGCTTCAGGACTGGAGCACCCGACCGATGGGTGGACCGGCTCATAGGACGTGTCCATGACCTGAGGCGGAGTGACGCATGGCGCGGAACCCGTGCTGTGGCGTCTTACGCCTGGCTCGTCGAGCGGTCGACAGAGCGCGTGGTCTTGGTTCCCATCGAAGCAGCGAGGCTGTGACCCGGACCAGCGTTCCGCAGAAATCGAAGCGAGAATAAAGACTGGCTCGGGTCTGGCTTGGGCTTGGCTCGGCAATGGTTTAGGAGTGGTGCAAGCCGGTTCAGGTGGTCGGTCGTCGCCCGAGCCCCTGACGTTTAGCAATGGTGGCGCGGCGACGACTGTATTGCCGTGCTGTCAGCGCTTGTCGTTTCGACAGCTTCCACTTTCGCTTATATTCTTTCGCTGTCATCCCGTGAGCAGAGATGAGGTGGCGGCCGAGAGTCCGGAACGGCCGTCCACACTCCAGGCAAATGATGAAATTTTCAGAAATTGGTGCGGATGGCACATCGACATGTGCGTAATGTGAGGCTTTATTATTATGAACGGAGCCGTCTCGCGCATTGCCTACGATCTCACCGATTTCCCTGATGAGATCTGGAAGACGGTGCCCATCAATGGGATGTGACTCTAATATCTGACAAAGTATGTCAACCGTATGCTTGCGAATGTGGCGAGAAGCGTCAGACATCCGTGCCTCCTTGAGTCGTGTTTTTGGATGGAACGGAATTCAACACTGGACGTCAATGATTTTACGAATAGATCAACTTCTAGATATTCGTCCGCGAGGATACCGAGGGGCTGCGGCAGCGTCACAACAAGCCGTGGATTGATTAATATTCTATTAATTCAGTAATGAGGAGAATGTCATTGGTCGATCTTGCTCAGAGATATTCAACGAAGTGCGAGTACAATTATGATGTCTCATGAGAGATTGAATTGTAACTATGAGATTTCAGATCTCTATGCGGATGATGCTGGCTTGGGGTACTGACGGTTTTTGGCGTCCACAACTTTTGATAAAGAGGCACTCGTCTTACGGTCGCAGATGAAACAGTTTCCCGTTATGATGTCACTGGCCCTATGAGTACGGTGTGCAGATGGGGTGGGACGTGTTCCTTTCATTTGATGCGTTGGTCCGGCGGTTTCCTGAGACGGTCGATTTTGATCCTGCAGTTCTGTTTCCGGAGCTTGGTCCGATCTGCATTCCGCATTTTCAGCCCGCGCACTTATCGACAGGGATCGGCCCTGCGGAAGCGTCGGGTCAGTGTGCCGGGCCTGACGCTCCGAAAGGTGGCGGACGGGCGCGGCGATTTCCTGCGCCAGGCCTCCCACCTGCTGACAGCCAAGGCGGGCGTGATCGGTCTAGAGGAGTTGAGCGTGAAGGCCATGCACCAGTACCGCCCACTGGCGAAGTCTGTTAGTGACGCGGGCATGGCAGAGCTGGTCCGGCAGGGCAGCTACAAGACGCTTTGGTGGGGTCGGACCTTCGTACAGATCGACCGTTGGAAGCGCAGCACCTGCAACGGCCGCGGAGCGCTCCATGACGGCGACAGGGCCACGGCCAGGGTCATTCGGCTGCACGAAAAGGCATTCCGGAACCGGCCTCTGTCACCAGGCGAAAGCCTGGGGAGAGTGGGCCTCCGCGCCGCAGGCCTTGCCTCCAGCCCTTATGGCTGCTGAGTGAAGGAATCGTGCCGTCTTATCCCACGGGCACGGTGACCCGCACCCGCAGCCCCTGCGGGGTGTTGTCGGCCAGGTCCAGGCTGCCGCGATGGGCCTGGACGATTTCGGCGACGATGGCGAGGCCCAGGCCGAAGCCGGTGCCGCCGTCCTGGCGGGCGGTGTCGAGCTTGAAGAAGGGATCGAGCACCCGGGCGCGCTGGTCCTCCGGGATGCCGGGGCCGTTATCCGCCACTTCGATCACGAAAACCCGGTCGCCGGCGGTGAGGGTGAGGTCGGTCCGGCTGGCGAAACGGGTGGCGTTTTCGCAGAGATTGGCCACCGCCCTGCCAAGCGCCAGCGGCCGGCAGCGGGCGACCAGGCGGTTGGGGCCGTGGAAGCGGATGTCGTGGCCGATATCGGCGAAATCGCTGCAGATGGTCTGGAGCGTGCTGGCGACATCGGTGCGCTCCACCGCCTCGCGGGCATGGTCGTCGCGCAGATAGGCCAGGCTTTCATCCAGCAGCGCCTCCAGCCGCCGGACATCGCTGAGCAGGGCGGCGCGCAGATCCGGGTCGGCGACGCGGTCGGCGCGCAGGCGGATGCGGGTCAAGGGCGTGCGCAGATCGTGGCTGATGCCGCGCAGCATGCGGGTGCGGCTCTCGACCATGGTCACGATCCGCCGACGCATGCGGTTCAGCGCCCGGGCCAGCGTGACGATCTCGGTGCTGCCGCGTTCCTCGAAAATCTCGGCCTCGCCAGACAGATCCGCTTCGGCCGCGGCGGCCGCGATGCGCCGCAGCGGCCGGGTGATCACCCGGCCCGAGAACACCGCGAACAGCAGGCACAGAATGACCAGGGCCAGAAGATAATTCGGCAGAGGCCCCGTCACCTCGCGCAGTTGCATCTGCGGCGAGGCGAAATCCGCGATCAGCAGCGTGCGGTCGTCGACCTCCACCGCCATCACCCGCCGGCCGTCGAGAAAGGTCCGCCAGCCGCCCACCGGCGCCAGGACGTCGTCCGGCACCAGCAGGCGGGCGCCGAGGCGATCGAGCATTCCGTCATCGGGCGCACCGGCCGCAAGATCTGCGGCACGCGCGCGCGCCGCCAGATCGAGCCGCCATCCCGCCCGCCCGGCCATCTCCAGCACCGCCGCCCGCCCCTCCGGCGGCGCATGCCCGACCAGATCGGCCAGGGTCCGCACCCGCTCGACGGCCTGCTTCAGGTCGGGCCGCACAGCGGACTGGCCGACCCAGCGATCCAGAGCCGGTTCCAGCGTGTCAAAAAGGAACAACCCGGCCAGAACGACGGCGATGATCTGAACCTGAAGGGTGGGCCGGGGGATGGTGAGGCGCTTCGTCTCGGCTCCGGGGGGGGGGGATGGTGGAGGCGGGGCGGCCATCTTCGCATGGCGCGGGCCGCAGCGGGTGCGCCGCAACAAAACGTAACAAATCGCGACCCGAAAGGCTG
>MDTF01000403.1_pt1 | contig 37636 bp, 26 predicted proteins | sample 811191 | NCBI WGS metagenome assembly MDTF01 (sample SAMN05326649, study PRJNA326480) | marine metagenome | isolation source: seawater | place: Southern Ocean | collected 2011 | reverse complement strand
ATCGGCCAGAGCAGTACATTTAATAATCAAATACATATATTCAAACTATTAACTTAACAAATGTTATTCTGGTGCACTATGGTTTGTACGAGCGTAGCTCGAACGGGAACGGACCAAGGGCAGCATACTAAAAAGGCCGCCAAACACCGGAGGCAAGTATGTCTATCAGCACCTTTGACCTGTTTAAGGTTGGCATTGGCCCATCGAGTTCGCACACCGTCGGCCCGATGAAGGCCGCCGCGCAGTTCGCACACAATCTCGAGAGCGACCAGCTCACCGAGCGCTGTGATCGCGTCACCGCCGAGTTGTTTGGCTCGCTGGGTGCCACTGGCGCGGGTCATGGCTCACCGGGCGCGATCATACTCGGCCTCGAGGGTGAAACCCCCGAATCGGTCGACGTGCCCTCGATCAATCCGCGCATCGCCGCGGTTCGCGACGGCGGCATATTGCGGTTGTTAGGCCGCAGAGACATTCCCTTTAGCTACCGCAACGACCTGATCTTTCATCGCAATCAAACGCTGCCTTTTCACTCCAACGGCATGCGCTTCAGCGCCTATAGTCGATCCGGCCAGCGCCTCACCGCGCGCGCCTACTACTCGGTGGGCGGCGGGTTTGTGATCGACGAGTGCGCCGCCTCGGCAGACATTGTCGTCGATGACCCAATCAACTTGGCGCATCCTTTCGCTAGCGGTAATGAACTGCTGCAGCGCTGCGATGACAGCGGCCTGTCGATTAGCGCCCTGATGCTGGCAAACGAGTGCGCCTGGCGCAGCGAAGCGCAAACCAAGGAGGGTCTGCTCGAGCTTTGGCGAGCGATGGACGATTGCATCGCCTCGGGCTGCGCCGCCGAGGGCATTCTGCCCGGTGGATTGCGGGTTAAACGTCGCGCCGCAAACCTGCACCGGCAACTGCTCGATCAATCCAACAGTCTGAGCGACGACTCGATGGTAGCGATGGACTGGGTAACGCTGTATGCGCTGGCAATCAACGAAGAAAACGCGTCCGGCGGGCGGGTCGTTACCGCTCCCACCAACGGGGCCGCCGGCATCATTCCCGCGGTGCTCAAATACTATCTCGATCACTGCAAGGGCGTTGAAGACGATGATATCGGTCGCTTTTTACTCACCGCTGCGGCGATCGGTATCCTCTATAAAACCAACGCCTCAATCTCTGGCGCCGAAGTCGGCTGTCAGGGCGAGGTGGGTTCGGCCTGCTCGATGGCCGCCGGTGCCCTGACCGAGCGGCTCGGAGGCACGCCCAGCCAAGTAGAAAATGCCGCCGAAATTGCCATGGAACACAACCTCGGCCTCACCTGCGACCCAATCGGCGGGTTGGTGCAGGTGCCGTGCATCGAGCGCAATGCCATAGGCGCGATCAAGGCGATTAGCGCCGCACGCATGGCCCTGCGCGGCAATGGCGAGCACTTTGTATCGCTCGATCAGGTGATCAAGACCATGCGCGATACTGGTCGTGACATGCAAGATAAATACAAAGAGACCGCGCGCGGCGGGTTGGCAATTAACGTTCTCGAGGTTCCGGTCAACATTATAGAGTGTTAGCCTATGCCCCTCGACATTGCACGATCGCCACTGTGGGCGATCCGCCAGTTACAACGGATCACGTTATGGGCACCAACAGGCCAATCTCTGATGAGCGCCAAGCGCGTATCGACTTAGCTGCAGCCTTCCGCTGGACGGCGCGGTTGGGGATGCACGAGGCGGTGGCCAACCATTTTTCGCTGGCCATCGCCGGTACCGGCACGCAGTTTTTAATCAACCCCAACCAAATACATTTTTCGCGCATCCGCGCCTCTGACCTGATCGTCGTCGACGCCTCTGACGCGACAACCCTCGACCGCCCAAACGCCCCAGACCCGACCGCCTGGGGACTTCACGGCGGTCTTCACAGTCACTGTGCCCACGCTCGATGCGTCATGCACGTGCACTCGACCTATGCCACGGTACTGGCGTCACTAGCCGATAGCCGTCTGCCGCCAATCGATCAAAATTGCGCAACCTTTTACGGTCGCTACGCGATCGACAACGACTACGGCGGCTTGGCGTTTACCGAGGAGGGCCAGCGCTGTGCTGCGCTGCTGGACAACCCCCAAAAACAGGTGCTGATCATGGGTAATCACGGTGTTGTGGTGATCGGCGATACGGTGGCCGACACCTTCAACCGCATGTACTATTTTGAACGCGCCGCAAAAACTTATATCCACGCGTTACAAACCGGCCAGCCGCTACGGGTAATGCCCCATGACATCGCCGCCAAAACCGCGCGCGAATTGGCCGACTACCCAGACCAAGCCACGCGGCACCTCGACGAGTTAAAGGCGATACTCGATGCCGAGGGATCCAACTACGGCCTGTAAACAGCCCCTCAATAACGCGGTAAGCGCTCTATAAATACCCTGCCATGCAGAGACTTGGGCGTGCAGATCAGTTCCCGAAACATCTGACCCCAGACCTTTTAGTAGATGCAACCCTCGGCACTCGGCCCACGTCAGACCCTCCCATAACAGTCGACAGAATAGCGCCGAGAACTTGAACGATGCTAAAAATCGGATTGGGGTATGATGTTAAAGACACGGACGGTTTATCGATACAGGACTATGCCATGATAAGTAAACTCACCGCGATAGGTCGCGGACTCACCCGACTCAACAATTATCCCATTGGCAAAGCGGCGCTGACCGTGGTGTTAATGCTGGACGTGTTTATCCTGATGTCAATTTTTCGCGGGCTCGACGATCATAGCGATCAATTGGCCAATTCCTACGATGTAATCCCCGAGCACTGCCGAGCTATCGTTATCGATCGAGCCTGGACGCCGAGCAATGCGCTCGACAAAATGGCCCGGGCGATCCCCTATTATCAAAACGATGTAAATTACCGCCATCCGCTGCGGCAACCAAACGATGTCCACGCCGCCTGTAGACCGTTGCTACGCATGCTAGACAGCATCGCAAATGACCGCTCGCTGGCCACCCGCCTCGACAAGCAGCTACGTTTGGGCACCGAGATTAGCCAAGTAAATGCAAAACTTGAAAAAATACGCGGCGCCTACGACACCTCCTTACTGGAGACCATCGCCCAACAAAATTCGGCCAACAACGAGGTTGCCGCACTCAAAGCCCGGGTCAGAGACCTGACCGCCAAGCTCAACCAGCTCAGCAAGACGCAGCGCGATGTCGCGCAGCGCATCGTACAAGCACCGGCTATTGCGCAGTTGCTCAACCTAATTGGCGAGCCCTCGGCGGACGACGCCGCGGAACTAAAGGCCGAACTAAAAACGCTCAGATACTGGCAACCAGTCAAACGTCTAGGTATGGAATTGCTATTTTTATTGCCCTTAATCTGCGCCTTTTATTTTTGGAACTCGCGCAGCCTGCGCGCCAATCGGCCCTATCAGACGCTGATCTCCGCGCACCTATTGACGGTCGCCTGTATACCGGTAGTTTTTAAGGTATTTGAGCTGTTGCACGACATTATTCCGTATCGATTATTGACCGAGTTGTTCGATTTACTGCGTGCGCTCAACGCGGTGGCGATCTGGCACTATTTGATTATGGCGGTGGTCATTTTGGTCGCTTTGGCACTCACCTACCTGTTGCAGATGAAGGTGTTTTCGCACCAGCGGCTAATCAAAAAACGTATCGCCAAAAACCTCTGCCAAAATTGCGGTGTGGGTATCGGGCCGCAGGACAATGCGTGCGCCCTGTGTGGATTCAAACAGTTTAAATCGTGCGATAATTGTGCCCAGACAACCTATGTGTTTGCGCCCTTTTGCCGCGAGTGCGGCGAAGTACCAACCAAGGTTGATGAATAACTGTGCGCTGCCCGCGCACAAGCAGCGCCAGGCGAGTCAGCTAATGCCAAGTCATTGCCTTTTTGGGGGCGGTGGCCGACAGAGCCGGCGTTGCGGGCGCCTTACAATAGCGAGGTAGCCAATGAACACCGCATCACACATCGTCACCCTACTGTTGGCAAGTATTGCCACGGCAATCTACGCTGCGCCGCCAGCGCCAGACACGCGCGATCAGGCGATAGCCCTGATCGCCAGTAGTTATGAGCACAATATCGGTTATCAGCTCATCGAAAGCCTTACCACCGAAGTCGGTGCTCGGCAGGCAGGCAGCGAAGCCGAGGCCCGCGCACGGCGTTGGGGCGCTGCCAAATTTCGACAATTGGGTTTTAGCAATGTACGCATAGAGCCGTTTGAGGTCGAGTTCTGGGAGCGCGCGTCCGAGCGCGCCGAGATCGTAGCGCCATTTCCGCAGGTTCTCGTGATTACCTCCCTCGGCGGCAGCGTCGGCACGTCGGACGATGGCGTGCGCGGTGACGTGGTTCGATTTGCTACCTTACAGGCGTTAAAAGACGCGCCAAAGACCGGCCTAGAGGGCAAGATTGTCTTTGTGGACGAGCCTATGACCCGAACCCAAGACGGCTCCGGCTACGGGGTCGCTGTGGCCAAGCGCTCTGGGGCCGCCAATGAAGCTGGCAAACGCGGCGCGCTAGCCGCGCTGATTCGCTCGGTGGGCACGGATCATCATCGCTTTCCCCACACCGGGCAGATGTACTATCAACCAGAGGTGGCCAAAGTGCCCATTGCTGCGCTATCAGCCCCCGACGCCGATCAATTGCAGCGCGCCCTCTTGCGCGGCCCGGTCGAGCTGTCGCTGCGTTTAAACGTGCAATCGATGGGCATGCGACCCTCTGGCAACGTGCTGGCCGAAATACCCGGCACCAGCGACCAAATCGTTTTGATTGGTGCCCACCTAGACAGTTGGGATCTCGGCACCGGAGCCGTCGATGACGGTGCCGGCATCGGCATAACGGTGGCCGCTGCAAAACTGATACTGGACCTTAAAACCCCACCCAAGCGAACCATTAGGGTGGTGATGTTTGGCTCTGAAGAAGTCGGATTAGTGGGCGCTAAAGCCTACGCAAAGAAATACCAAAATAGCCTAGATCAACACGTCGTCGGCACCGAATCTGATTTTGGCGCGGGTAAAATCTGGCGCTTTGACACCCGCGTTGCCGACAGCGCCCTCGACGATATGCGCGCTATTCATAAGGTGCTGCAACCCCTTGGCATCGCCATGGGCGGCAACCAGGCCTCGGGTGGCCCAGACATGGGGCCGCTGCGTGAGCTGGGTATGCCGGTGGTAGCCCTCAAACAAAATGGCTGGGACTACTTTGACCTGCATCACACCGCCGACGACACTTTGGATAAGATCAATCCGGCCAACATCACGCAAAACGTCGCGGCCTACGCCGCGTTTGTATGGTTGGTGGCGAATATGGACGGTGATTTTCGCACGGCTAAACCCCACTCCGACAGTCAATCCGCAGATTAGGCGACGTAGCTTGCAGTTAAGTTAGGGGTTAGGCCAAGTCAGGCGACGAGCTAGCCTCGATGCTAAGAAGACAACTGTAGCTACCGTAAGAGCATCAGATAAACTGCAAGCCAAAGCAGCTAGACTGCAAGCGAGAGTTAAACCCGCGGCAAGCGCACCGATCTAGCGCATAAAATCCCTCATGATCCATGACTCACGATCCGCAACCCGCAAACTAATGCGCTTAAGTCGGCAAGTGAGGCCGACAGCCGAGTTAGGTCAGCAGTTTCATGGTCATTTTGATCAGCTTTTTTACCTTGGGCGTGTAGGGCGGGTAGAGCATTGACGTTGAACTAAATTTGTCCACCAGCACGCTACGCTCATGGGTAAATGCCCTAAAACCCCAAACGCCGCCCGATTTGCCCATACCACTGTTATTGACCCCGCCAAAGGGCAAATTCTGATGCAAAAAATGCAGCACTGTCTGGTTAACGCAGGTATCTCCGGCACTGGTCTCTTGCAACACTTTGTCGGTCACCTTGTCATCGGTGCTGTAGATATACAGGGCCAGTGGCTTGGGCTTACTGTTGACATAGGCAATGGCCGCATCGATTTCTGAGAAGGTAATAATCGGCAACAATGGGCCAAAAATTTCTTCCTGCATAATGGATGAATCATCGCTCATGCCCTCAATCAGTGTTGGCGCAATAAATTGCTCATTTTTACTGACATCTCCCCCCGTCAGTACCTTGCCACCTTTGCTCTTGGCGTCATCGAGTAAATCACTGATACGTCCATGGTGCCCGGCATTCACCACGCGGCAATAGTCGCCATTAATTTTGGCGTCGTTGCCAAGGCCATACTGTGACGCAATGCTCGCAGTCAGCTCACTGACCAACTGGTCTTTGATCGATTCGTGCACGTAAATATAATCGGGGGCAATACAGGTCTGGCCATTATTGCTAAATTTACCCCAGGCTATGGATGCGGCCGACTTTTTTAAGTTAGCTGATTGGTCCACAATCACCGGACTCTTGCCACCCAATTCCAATGTCACTGACGTCAGATTCTTAGCGGCAGCGGCCATGACATGCTTGCCGACTGCAGGACTGCCGGTGAAGAAGATATGGTCAAATGGCAGGTTGGTCAGGTAACTGGCAACATCCGCCTCCCCTTCAAAAAGCGATACTTCTTCGGGTCTAAATGCCTGTTTAACAATTGCACCCAGCACTTTGGACATTTGTGGCGTCATTTCGGAGGGTTTGATAATCACCGTATTACCCGCAGCGATAGACCACATCATGGGTCCAAAGGTCAGGTTAAAGGGGTAGTTCCAAGGGGATACCACGAGAGTGACGCCTTTAGGCTCTTTAACAATACGTGATTGGGTGCCAAACATCGACAGGGTTGCTCTGACATGCTCTGGTTTCATCCAGCTTTTTAACGACTTGCGAATGTGTTTCAGCTCGGCTCTGACCGGCATTATCTCGGCCATATCCACTTCGGCCTCTGGCTTGCCAAAATCTGCAGCAGCAGCTGTGTGAATATCATCGTAGGCGGCCGTAAAGGCTTTCTCAAAGCGCTCCAGCACTGCCAGTCGCTGTTTGTAATCCGATTTTCTAAGCGCAAGCGCGTAGGTTTTTTGTTGCGCAAATACGTCGTCAATTGTCGCTTTTACGGCCGGCTTTAATTCAGTCACTTTAACCTCCTCCGTTTAATTTTTACCGTTCACGCACACATCCGTGGGTAGCGTTAGTATGTTGTTCTGTGGCTTTAACGTCCTATAATACAAACAAAATAACCCCTCCATTGTGTCTGACAGCCTGGGCATTGGCTCATAGCGCCGGCGCTCTTGACTGTCGCACTGCTGTTTTGGTTTGACGAGTCGTTCTCAGACGCGTCCAATGTGCTTTATCAATAGGTTCTTTGTTTAGAGTATTGTGTTTTCAGAGCTGTTGTTGTCAAAGCTGTGGTTAGCAATCTGTAATTACCAAACTGGGCGGTCACAAGTCGTGCGACCCATGTTGTTCTTGTGCAGGCCATATCGAGCCTACGACCCTACTGCCCTGGTCGGTAGCGCCGTTGTAAGTGAGCGGCGCGCTCGGCGGCATCAAACAGCGGATTACGCAATACCTCGTCGGCGTAGTCTTGCACCTGATCGGCATAATGCGGCGACGAAGTATCCAGCGTTGCAGCACCAAACTGGTGAATGCCACGTACTTTTTGACGACCGTCTGGATACCACGCCAGCAAATAGTAGAGGCCATCGCCGGCAACGTTGGTTAAAAAGCCATCTTCTTCCATGCCCAGCCCATAGATCGCGCGCAAGGTATCAGGGCCACCCCCGACAGGCACATTTAAATCGCCGCGCAGATGGCGGTTAACCTCGCCCCACAGCGGGTCGATGCGCCCAGTCTTGGCGATCATTAAATCGCTGCAGCGCTTTAGCTCTTGGCCTATGTCGGGCGTTGCTTGGCCCTGCTGCTCGGCCAGCCACTCGGCACCAATAATACAGGCGCTGAGCGCGGCACCGCGACTGTCGACATCGGTACTGCGATCCCATTCGGCAATCAGTTGCTGGGCGTGCCGATAGTGCGCCGGGCCCACCGCCAGATCGAGATCTAGGGCGCGATTGAGAAAGCCAATAGCGCGAGAATTAGCGCTGTAGACTTTGTCGTGCTTGATCTGAAAAAACTCATCCTCGGAGATCGTCCCTAACTCGGCAAACAACTCCAAACCACGGTCGGCTCGATTGGTCATGCGGGTGGGAAAGCCGTCTTCGATGCGGTAGTCGGCGGCCACCGGATTATCGCCCTCGCCAGTCACTCTAAACGGGCTCTGATTGGCGCTGTGCAGATACCCCGAGCTTGGATTGAGAACCTGCGGCAAATCGTCAAAAGGCATGCTTTGATCCCAGATCAAGGCACTGTCGTCACCCGGCAAATAGTGCTGCCAGTTGTAACCGGCGACCCGCTTGGGGGTCAGCGAATTGTGCACAAACAGGGTGTTGCCATCGCGGTCGGCGTAAACAAAATTAAAACTCGCGAAGGTCTGCATGCGCAGTGCATCGCGCCACTGTTCAAGATTGTTGGCCTTGCTCATCGCCAGCCATTGCTCGACCTGCCGTATTTCGCCCATGCCCGCATAACGCACCGCATAGGTGCCGTGATCGGTGCGCAGTACCGGGCCATGCACCGAGCGAAGTCCCTCTTCAGTCACCGACCAGGGAATAAACCCAGCGAGCTTGATGTCTATGATGATATCGCGCGATTCCAGCGTTCGCCACTGGCCATCAAGGCGATAACGCATTGGGTCGTCGGGGTCGATATCCAGCACGTAGACATCGACTAAATCCGGTTTGTTAACGGTCGCGCCCCAGCCGAGCTTTTCGGTAAAACCTACGCCCATCGTCGCGCCACCGGGAAATACCCCGCCCATAATGTTCAGCCCCTCGCCGCTTTGCACGTGAGCTTCGTACCAGGCCACCGGCCCAGTGGCCGGTTGGTGTGAGTTGATCGCTAAGCGAGTGGCGCCATCGGTGCTGTTGTGGGGCGATACCGCAGTGGCGTTGGAGCCCACCGGCAGCCCATTCATGATGACGCCCTTGCCTTCGCTAGCAGCATTGGCAATAGCTGCCGCCAGGTGACTGCGCGTTGCATCGGCATTGTCTATCGAGGCATCTGGGCCACCGCTGATCGGGTATTTACGCTGCTCTTCAAACAGCTCCAGCAGCACCGCGTCAAACCCATAAAAAAGCAAATGCCTGAGCGCATAACCGGCGACAATGTCGCGACCATCGACCGGAAATAACGCCGCATTGGTGTCCTTTGGATGCAGCGCCGCGTAATAGTTGAGACCGTCGGCAAAGGCCTCGACGTAGGCGCGAGTGGCGGGCGCCAACTGGCTGTTGTAACCGGCGTCTAGGTCGTCCCAAATACCCAGCCATTTGACCAAAAAGTCGACCGTCGCTGCATCACGGCCATTGATGGTGGCGTTGGTTCCGCGGTGAAAGGCAATGGTGTCATGGATGATCGCCCAGTTGTCTTCACTCTGAGCGTAAGCAAAGCCGAAGGCGGCGTCGACGTCACGCTCGCCTATGATATGGGGCACCCCCATATGATCGCGCTCGATCACCACATCGTAGCGCTTACCGAGCGCCAAATAGTCGGCCGGAACGAAGGTCTGCGCACAACCCGACAGGCAAACACTGATACTGACAAAAATCCATAGACGCACGAACCAACCCCTTATTTTTATTATGCTTATTTCGGAAGAGCAGCAACACCGCTGAATATACGGCGCTCGGCGGCGGTGGGATGAGCCTCCGCCCATCGAGGGCCGCTGGCGCGTTCAACTCAGATCGCTATTATTGCATTATTGGTCGTGCGCTATTGAGTGTGCGCGGTTCATCATGCGGTGTTAAATAAGTTGTTAATTAGACGCTCGATCTCGGGTTCTTGAATAGGTGCTCGGCTCGGCCAATTCAACGTCAGCGACTGTATTGCGATGCCCATCACTCAGCAGCACACGAAGCAACCCAGCCCTCAGTGGCGGACTCGTCGATAGCGCACTAACGGGTAGCGAATGGACAGCGCAGTCCTTGGACTTAATCTCTAAACCGCACTCCTTGGCCATACACTTTTGAACCGCGCAAAATATTGTTACATACGCGGTATCGCCGCTGGCTAAACCGCCAACCGCGATACCCGAAACTTACCCACATTTACCTCGATTACTTCAACCAGGGTTGCCGCGTCCAAGTTTTCGTCGCTCTCGAGCAACCAGTCAATCCCAGAATAGCGGTGTATATAGGCCTCGTCGGCGGTCAGCGGGTTGTCCAGCTGAAATGTGTAGCCAATCAAATCTGAGCGTGGCGCGCTGTCGTCAACCGACGCGCCGAGTTTCTTTAACGGCCGCCAAGCGATCGCAAAAATCGCCGCGGTCAGCACCGAAGTAACCCCAAGCGCCACCGGAAGCGAGCCCGATAGCCACTGAAATTTGATCATCAAACCCACGCTGATGCTCGCCAAACCAACCGCCGCAAGAATCACCAGCGAGAAACCAAAAGCGGTGGCCTCGATCAACAGCAGCAATACGCCGACGACGATCATCATTGTGGCGGTATCTTGCATCGCGACGTTCACGACGAGTTCCGGTTATTGATGCTTTTAATAATCGAGGTAACCTGCGCCACCACCGATGACACATCGGTGGCAGAGTCCGGCAGCAACACCACCGATGAATCTCGCGCAATGGCGTGTTTGGCCTCGATGGCCTTGGTAGCAAGATCTAGTTGAATGGCTTTTTGACCCATTTCGGTATCCGCCGCTGCACCAATCTTGCGGATTGCCTCGGCTTTCGCTTCGGCTACGGCAATAATCGCATTGGCCTCACCCTCAGCACGCAGTACCTGCTCGTCGCGATCGGCCTCTGCCGCCAGCACTACCGATTGCTGCGCGCCCTGCGCGCGGTTAATCGCCGCCTGACGGTCGCCCTCAGATTCGAGTATCTGCGCTCTTTTCACGCGTTCGGCCTTCATTTGTGCCTCCATCGCGTCCATCACCGAGCGCGGTGGCACAATATCTTTGATCTCATACCGCAACACCTGAATACCCCAAGGCGCAGACGCTTCGTTGATGGCTGAAACAATGTTTGTATTCAACACGTCACGCTCTTCAAAAGTCCGGTCGAGTTCCATCTTTCCGAGTTCCGAGCGCATAGTGGTCTGCGCCAACTGGGTCACCGCAAACAAGTAGTCGTCAACGCCGTAAGTGGCTTTAAACGGATCAAGCACGCGAAAATACAATACCCCATCGACCGTCAGGGAAATGTTGTCGCGGGTAATCGCATTTTGACTCGGCACATCCACCGCTTGCTCTTTGAGTGAGCGAACCGCTGCGACGCGATCGACAAACGGTAAAATAACGTTCAGTCCCGCCTCTTTGGTCGATTGATAACGCCCGAATCGCTCGATCACGTAGGTGGTATTTTGTGGGATAAATTTGATCACCGATCGCAGTAGGGCGATCACAAAGACTAAAATGATAAATTGCATAAACGGCACGTCTGACAGGAAATCCATAGATAAATTCTCGGTTTGAAAGGTGTCAATGCTCAGAAAGGCCCACGCCAGCAGCGCAGGTATCAGGTATAGCAGATTCAGCGGGTTAAAACTTATAGCGGAGCGGGACCAGCGATCTTTGATTATTTTGAATAACTCATCGATATCGGGTGGTCCTGAATCTCCACCCCACGGATCTCTGCCATCGCCATTACCAGAATCTGCCAAACCATCACCCCTCCCGACCTAGTGCTGCAGTTGCGCGTCGCCATGGATGCCGCTGGTCGCGCAAACACATGGCAATTAATGCCAAACTGCTGTGCGCAGTCTATAAGAAAAGTGCTGACAGCAACAGGTCACTGTATTGACAACCTCGGCGAGGGCCGCTGTTATGGTGCGCTTACACCTGCCATGGGGGCGGCGAATCGGGCACAGTGGCAAACTTTTCGAGCGCTTTGCGCTGCACTTCGATATCGACATGCCCATCCCGCACCAGTGCCTCGATGGCCGACAATGCAATGCTGTTGCGGTCGACTTCAAAGAACGCCCGCAGTTCTTCGCGCCGATCGCTGCGCCCAAAACCGTCGGTGCCTAGCGCCACAAAGCGCCCTTCAACATAGGCTGCGATCATCTCGGGCAACGCCCGCACATAGTCGCTGACCGCGACGATTGGCAGCCTGCCCGGCAGTTGTTGTTGGACATGACTCAGCGCCGGGTTGGTGGTGGCCGCGAGACGATTTTGACGCTCGACAGCCCGCGCATCACGGGTGAGTTGCGAGTAACTGGTGGCGCTAAAAATGTCGCTGGAGATGGCAAAGTCAGTCGCCAAAATGTCGGCTGCGGCAATCACTTCGTTAAGCAGCGTACCAGAACCAATCAACCGAACACGGATCTCGGCGTCTCGATCACCGCGCGCACCGAGTTGATAAAGACCGTTGATTATGCCCCGCTCTAGGTCCTCTGCACTCTCTGCACTTCCCTCGCCATCGATAACCGCTGGGCGCTCGGGCATGCTCGGCTGCGGGTAGTTCTCATTCATCAGCGTGATATAATAAAAAACGTCCTCCTCGCGTTCGATCATCGCCCGCATACCGTGGTCCATAATCACCGCCAACTCATAGGCATAGGCGGGATCGTACGCGCGACAATTGGGCACGGTGGCCGCCACCAATTGACTGCTGCCGTCCTGATGTTGCAAGCCCTCGCCCGACAGCGTGGTGCGGCCCGCCGTCGCGCCGAGTAAAAACCCGCGGGCGCGCTGATCGGCCGCCGCCCAGATCAAATCGCCGACGCGCTGAAAACCAAACATCGAATAGTAGATATAAAACGGCAGCATCGGCTGACCGTGAACCGAGTATGCCGTGGCGGCCGCGGTCCAAGACGACATGGCGCCGGCTTCGTTAATGCCTTCCTCGAGTAACTGACCGTTGCGCGCCTCTTTGTAATACATCATCGAATTAGCGTCTTCGGGCTGATAGAGTTGCCCCTTGGGCGCGTAAATACCGATCTGTCGAAACAACCCATCCATACCAAAGGTGCGCGCTTCGTCGGCAACGATCGGCACAATACTCGGCCCGAGATCGGCATCTTTTAATAGCGCACTCAAAATGCGCACCGCGGCCATGGTCGTCGACATGGCTTTGTCGTTCGCCGCAAGGGCAAACTTGGCATAGTGGTCGCGCCGCGGAATAGACAACTTCTTGTGGCTCGGTAGACGCGATGTGCGGGCTGGCAGATAGCCTCCCAGCGCCACTCGCCGCTGGTGTAAATAGCGCATTTCAAGGCTGTCTTCGGGCGGCTTATAGAAATTTAATTGCGCCAAATCTGCGTCGTTCAAGGGCAGATCAAAGCGATCGCGAAATGCTTTTAGGCCCTCGGCGTCGAGGTTTTTTGCCTGGTGAGAGGTCATCCGGCTCTCACCCGCACCGCCCATGCCAAAACCCTTTTTAGTTTTCGCCAATATCACCGTCGGCTTGCCATTTTTTGCCTTTGATGCGGCGTAGGCGGCGTACAATTTACGCATGTCATGGCCGCCGCGTTTGAGGGCGTTGATCTCGGCGTCGGTCATATGACTCACCAAATCCCGGGTCACTGGATCGGAATCAAAGAATTTTGCGCGGTTGTAGTCGCCGTCCTTGGATCCCAAATCTTGATACTCGCCATCGACCGTCTCCGCAAAGCGGCGCAACAGCACCATCTCGGTATCGCGTGCAAACAGCGCGTCCCACTCCGATCCCCAAAGCACTTTGATAACGTTCCAGCCAGCGCCGATAAACAGGCTCTCCAATTCCTGAATGATCTGACCATTACCGCGCACCGGTCCATCGAGGCGCTGCAAGTTGCAGTTGACGATAAACGTCAGGTTATCGAGACCCTCGCGCGCCGCAAGCGTCAACCCGCCGAGCGACTCCGGCTCGTCCATTTCGCCATCGCCAAACACCCCCCAGACGTGGCGCTCCGCGGTATCCGCCAAACCACGCCCCTCTAGATAACGCATAAACCGCGCCTGATAGATTGCGCTCATAGGGCCAAGTCCCATCGAACCGGTGGGGAATTGCCAAAAGTCTGGCATCAGCCACGGATGTGGGTAGGAACACAGGCCGTCGCCACCTAGCTCGCGTCGGTAGTTGCCAATGGTTTCCTCGCTCAATCGCCCCTCGAGAAACGCCCGAGCGTATACGCCGGGTGCCGAGTGCGGTTGAAAATACACCAGATCGCCAGGGCCGTGCTCGCTATCGGCACGAAAAAAATGGTTAAAGCCGACTTCAAAAATTTCAGCTGCCGACGCGTAGCTGGCGATGTGCCCACCGAGACCGCCATAGGCTTGATTGGCGCGCATCACCATCACCAACGCATTCCAGCGGATGATCGCGGTCAATCGCTGTTCCATCTCAAGGTCACCGGGAAAGGCGCCCTGCTGGTCGATACCAATCGAATTTCGGTAGGCTGAATAGGGCTGCTCTAGCAATGCAATACCGCGGTTTTGCGCGGCGCGATCGAGACTCCGCAAAATATGTTGGGCGCGCTCGACGCCGCTATTGGCGATCACTGCGGTTAGCGAATCGAGCCAGTCGCGGGTCTCTGCCGGGTCGTCATCGAAACCCTTTAAATCGGTTGTTGCAGACATGCTCACGCCACCTAAATCGCCACCTAAAGAAAGCCTATAGTAATCACCATGGCGCAGCAGGTGTTGCTATTTCAATACCTTTATGCAATAGTTTTCAGCATAAAATTTAAGTTAATACCTATATAGCAGCAGATTATGCCGAACATAGATCTCGACGCCATAGACCTAAAAATTATTCATATACTTCAGGAGTCGGCCAAGATATCCAACGCCGAACTTGCACAACGGATTGGCCTGACGCCCTCGCCCTGTCTGAGTCGAGTGCGCGCGCTCGAGGCGGCTGGCGTGATAAGACGCTACGTGGCGCTGGTCGAGCCGATTTCCGTCGGCTTGCCGATCAGCGTTTTTATTCACGTTGCCCTGGAACGCCAAGTCGATCGGTCGCTGGAACGCTTTGAGTCGGCGATGCAAGATCAAGCGGAAGTGATGGAGTGTTATCTGATGACCGGCGACAGCGACTATCTGATTCGCGTGTTGGTTCCAGACATCTCGACGCTGGAACACTTTATCGTCGACAAATTGTCGAAAATCGCCGGAGTATCGAATATAAAATCGAGCTTTGCGCTCAAGCAGGTCAAGTATAAAACCGCACTGCCTATGGCGTCACAACTGCGCGATGCCAGCGCTTAAGCGCCCAACTCACCCTCTATGCGGCAACCAAATTCGCTTCCTGCATCGAGTAACCAGCGGGCGATATAGTCGGCGAAGGTGCGCCTAACGACAAGCTCATAAGAGCCGTCAGGGCGATTGGCAACCACCGCTGAGGCCTTGGCAAAGGTGGTTTGCACGCAGCGCCCGCCGCCCTCGACCGCAGTGCCCCATCCACCGAAGTCATACAACGAGGATTTTTTGAGCAGCGTATTCAACGCGACTGCTGAGCCGCGCAGATTGATGATGGTTTGACCTCCGGCCACGTCGACGATCGACAAGTGCCCCGACAATGCGGCGCGCAACTGGGCCTGTAAATCAATGCTGTCAGCCCGGCTAACCAGCAACCAATCATCCGGCCCGAGCCAATAGAGACTGTGCGTACGACTGGTGTGGTAATGACCTGGTTGGGTTGGTAGCGCAATACCCAAAACCTGCAGGATGCCGGCACAAAACGCGTCATCACCGGCATCGCCACGAATATTGAGGTGGCTGCACAGGGGCATCTCTTTTACTACCAGATCAAACAGCAATTCACCAAAGGCAATTTCTCCACCAGCGCTGTACTCATGGTGGCTAAAGTTGCCATAGGCGTGCATAAGCGGTGTTTCCATCGAAATATTATTCGACATGTTGGCGGGCTCCCTCGGGGTCGTAAAAGACAGAACTAACGATTTCGGCGGCCAGGATACGCCCGTCCGCCAATGGACAGTGCACCACCTGACCCATTCGATTGATACCGCCCTTGATCACCGCCAATGCGAACGCGTGTCCAAGATTGGCGCTGTAATAGCTCGACGTCACATGGCCCTGCATCGACATCGGGATGGGCTGCTGCGGATCGAACACCACTTGCGCACCCTCGGGAAGCACATCGTTGGGGTTCAGCGGCTTTAATCCAACGAATTGTTTGCGCTGATCGCGCAGCGCATCGCTGCGCTGCAAAGAGCGCTTGCCGATAAAGCTAAAGGTTTTATTTTTCGCCACCACCCAATCCATATTCATATCCGCTGGGGTCATCGAGCCATCGGTATCCTGACCGACGATGATAAAGCCTTTTTCGGCACGCAGCACGTGCATGCTCTCGGTGCCATAGGGCGTGATATCAAACGCCTCCCCGGCGGCGATTAACGCCTCCCAAAGATGTCGGCCATAGTGCGCCGGCACGTTGATCTCATAGGACAATTCGCCGGTAAAACTGATTCGAAACACCCGCGCCGCGACCCCCGCCACTGTGCCATCGCGCCAGTCCATAAACCCAAAGGCCTGTCGATCTAAGTCGATGTCGTCGCACACCTTGGCCAATACCCGCCGGGCATTGGGCCCACTGATGGTGGCGGTACTCCAGTGGTCGGTGACCGAGGTAAAATATACCTGCATGTCTGGCCACTCGGTCTGCTGCCAAAGTTCCAACCAGGCCAGCACGCCGGCCGCGCCGCCGGTGGTGGTATACATCAGATAGTGATTATCACCGAGACAGGCGCACACACCATCATCAAAGATCATGCCATCCTCTTTTAGCATAACCCCATAGCGGCACTTACCAGGGGCCAATTTAAGGTACGAATTGGTGTACATGCGGGTAATAAATTCCGCTGTGTCGGGGCCCTGAATGTCGATTTTACCGAGCGTACTGGCGTCCAGAATGCCAACGCTATTGCGCACCGCCAAACATTCTCGATCGACCGCCTCGCGCAGGCTTTCAACGCCGCCGGAGGCGCGCGAACGCGGGTAGTACCAAGGGCGTTTCCACTGACCGACATCTTCAAACTCGGCGCCGCGCGCAAGGTGCCAGCGGTGCATCGCGGTATGGCGCTGCGGGTCGAACAGCTCGCCGATATCACGACCGGCAATCGCGCCAAAGGTAGTCGGTGTATAGGCCGGGCGAAAAATCGTCGTGCCGGTCTCGGCCATGCTCTGACCGAGCGCCTTGGCAAGTATCGCCATGCCATTGATATTACCGAGCTTGCCCTGATCGGTACCAAAACCGAGCGCGGTGTAGCGCTTGATATGCTCGATCGATTCGAATCCCTCGCGCACCGCGATCTCGATACTGCCAGCGGTGACATCCAGTTGCATATCGACAAACTGACTGGGTGCACGGGTGCTGCGCTGGGTGTGCGGCACCAAAAATAGCGCCTGCTGAGGATACTCGTCGTGCTCTTCTACCGGCGGTTGGGGAAACAGTCCAACGCCACTGCCAAACCCCGACTTGTGCGCTGCCTGCGCGCCTGCCTGCGCACCCTCAGCAAAGCACTCAGACAGCCGGTAAGTGCCGGCACAAGCGCCGGCAGAGCACTCCTGTTGGGTCGATGTCCCGGGCTTAAAGCCGACAATCGCCTCGTCCCACTGCGGTTTCGCACCGGTGTGCGAACTCAAGTGAATGGCCGGACTCCAACCGCCCGAGCAGGCGATTAAATCGCAGGCGATGCGCTGTACCGAGCCCACGACCTCGGTGCCCTGAGCATTGATCGGCGCCACCAGCGCGCGCTTGACGCGCTTGCCACCCTGAGCTTCGATCACCGCGCATCCGAGCATCACCTCCATACCGAGCGCCTCGACCGCAGCCAACATGGCACCGTTGGGCTCGGCGCGCGAATCGACGATTGCCACCACCGTGCGACCGGCACCATGCCAGTCGAGCGCGGTTTGATAGGCGCTGTCATTGCAGGTAAACAACACCATACGGCTGCCCGGAGCGACGCCGTAACGATTGACGTAGGTGGATACCGACGACGCCTGCATAACGCCGGGAATATCGTTGTGAGCAAACACCAGCGGTCGTTCAAAGGCACCGGTGGCCAGCACCACGCGCTTGGCGCGCACCCGGTGCAAGCGCTGGCGACTACCGGTGGCAGCGCTCAGCGACAGGTGGTCGCTGCGACGCTCCAAAATACCGATAAAATTATGGTCGTAATAGCCAAACGCGGTGCTTCGCGGCAACATTTGCAGGTTGGCAAAGGTTTTCAGTTCAGCGACCATAAGGTCGACCCAGGCGCTCGCGGACCGATTCTCGATAGTCTGCGTCGACGCTAGCAAACTGCCACCAAACTCACTTTGTTCGTCGACAATCATCACCCGCGCACCGGCGCGGGCAGCCTCGCGCGCCGCCATTAATCCCGCGGGGCCTGCGCCGATCACCAAGACATCGGCGTGCTGATTGAGCTTGTCATAGCTATCCGGATCGTCCCCGACCGGGCTGCGTCCCAACCCAGCTGCGCGACGGATAAAGTGTTCGTAGGTCATCCACAATTTAGCTGGGTACATAAAGGTTTTGTAGTAAAATCCGGGAGGCATTAAACGACTAAAAAAACCGGCAATGCTCATCAAATCGAAGTCCACGCTCGGCCAACCGTTCACCGGCGCCGACTCTAGCCCCTCGTAGAGCTCGACCTGGGTTGCCTTCAGATTTGGCACGCTTGAGGCACCGCTGCCGATCTGCATAATGGCGTTGGGCTCTTCGGCGCCATGGCCGACAATGCCCCGCGCGCGGCCATACTTAAAGCTGCGGCCAACCACGTCGACCCCGTTGGCGAGCAACGCTGACGCCAGCGTATCACCCGACACGCCCTGCATCGGACGACCGTTGTAGGTAAAGTTAATAACGCCATCGCTATTCACACGCGCGCCGCCGGCCAAGCGGTTGATTTGCTGAATCTGTGTCACGCGCCAGCCCCCTCGTTCGCAGCGTCGATTTGCGGCTTTTCACCGACGCAATAGGTGTACAAAATTTCATAACTTAGGGTGTTGCGGGCGGCATAAAAATAGCGTCGACAACCGACTGCGTGATACCACATTTCGCGATGCACGCCGCGTGGGTTTTTACGGAAAAATAGGTAATCACCCCAGGCTTCATCGCTCAGCGATTCGGGGTCCAACGGGCGCACTATGTGCGCTTCACCGTTGTAGCTGAATTCTTCTTCCTCGCGATCCTCCCGACAGTGCGGGCAGTGAATCAATAGCATCCTGTTGCACCTCATTGTGTATTTTCGATGTTGGCGTTCGCCACTGCTGCACTGCTATCTAACTAGCCTAACTGCCCAACCGGTCTACTGCACACCCCACACTACACATGTAAAATGCACATCTAAAATGCGCACCTGCGCTTGAACTCAGTGCGCGACGCCCGCCGCACCGTGTTCATCTATCAGCGCGCCGGTGTTGAAACGGTCGACGTCAAACGGCGCAGCCAGCGGGTGTGGGCGGTCGTTGGCCACAGTGTCGGCAAACACATAACCCGAACCCGGTGTGGCTTTAAATCCGCCAGTTCCCCAACCGCAATTGAAATACAGTCCGCCCACCGACGTCTTGCTAATGATCGGGCAGGCATCTGGGCAGGTATCGACAACGCCACCCCACTGCCGATTCATACGCACCCGGCTAAACGCTGGGAAGAGTTCACAGATCGCTTGTAGCGTGTGTTCTATAACGTGAAATGAACCGCGCTGACCGTAGCCGTTATAGCCATCGACGCCCGCGCCAATCACTAAGTCGCCCTTGTCTGACTGACTGACATAGCCGTGCACCGCATTCGACATGACCACCGTGTCGAGACAGGGTTTGACCGGTTCTGACACCAATGCTTGAAGCGGACGCGATTCAACCGGCAAACGCAATCCGGCCATCGCCGCAACCACCCCCGAATTACCCGCGGTGACGCAGGCAACTTTGCGCGCACCAATAAAACCTTCGGTGGTTTCCACCCCAACCACCGTGCCATTCTCGCGGCGTATACCGGTAACTTCTGTCTGTTGGATCATGTCCACGCCAAGCGCATCGGCTCCACGGGCATAGCCCCAGGCGACGGCGTCGTGGCGGGCGGTTCCGCCGCGCGGTTGCCAGGAAGCACCGATAATCGGGTAGCGGCAATCCGGCGAGATGTTGATCAATGGAGCAATCTCTTTAATCCGCGCCGGCGTTACCACCTCGCCATCGATACCGTTTAGGCGATTGGCGTTCACGCGCCGTTCGATATCGCGCATATCTTGCAGGTTGTGACCTAGATTGAGCACCCCGCGCTGGCTAAACATGACGTTGTAATTCAGCTCTTGGCTCAAGCCCTCCCAAAGCTTTAGCGCTAGCTCGTAGAGTTGCGCGGCCTCATCCCAGAGATAATTAGAACGAATGATGGTGGTATTACGCGCGGTATTACCGCCGCCTAAATAGCCTTTTTCGACCACTGCCACGTTGGTGATACCGTGAACTTTGGCCAGATAGTAGGCGGTCGCCAAACCGTGGCCGCCGCCGCCAACCACGATCACATCGTATTCGCGTTTGGGTTTCGGACTGCGCCAGATTTTTTGCCAATTTTCGTGGTAACTAAGGGCGTTGCTGAACAAGCTAAATCCCGAATACTTTTTCATGTCTAGATTCCGCCAAAGTACCTCTAATAAGTCCTATTGGAGCAATTTGAACCCGCTCAGTGCTAGAATAGAACTGCCAAATACCGAGTAAAAAGCGACAAAAACGCCTAAACGACACCATTTTTCACAAAAAATGGCACTTTTATACCCACTCTATCCTCGATCTGTTGTCTGTAAGCGCCGTCGAACTTACAATATAGCTGGTTCATTACTGTCGCTGTGCTGCGACTATACCGCCAATTAGGCTCGCAACTAAGCTCTAAAATAGGCTCCCGACTATGCCCCCGAGCACCACCGAGACCCCGCGCCCTTCACCGAGTTTATCGGTGGGTTTCGTACTCATGCCGAGCTTTACCCTGCTGCCCTTTTCGGCTTTTATTGATGCCCTTCGATTAGCCGCCGACGAGGGCGATCACAGCGAACAGATCCATTGCCAGTGGACCGTGATGGGCGCGACCACCGATCACATCACATCGAGTTCCGGAGTCGCTATCCAACCCTTTGAAACCTATCGCGACCCCGCAGAATTCGACTACATCGTAGTGGTCGGCGGTCTGCTGCCAGAAACCCTCAACGGTAGCGCCCATGTCATCGACTATTTGCAGCGGGCAGATCGCGCGCACACCCCGATCATCGGCCTCTGTACCGGCTCGTTTGCGATGATCCGTGCCGGATTGATGATCCATCGTCGCTGTTGCGTTAGCTGGTTTCACTACCGCGACCTGACCGACAGGTACACCGATGTCACCCCGGTGGGCGATCAGTTGTACGTCGACGATGGCGATCGCATCACCTGCGCTGGCGGCGCGGTCGCCGCCGATCTTGCAGCGCATATTATCGAGCGCCATCTGGGTCAAAACTGGGCGCGCAAAAGCCTGCGTATTCTGGTTATGGACAGCCCGCGACCGGCGAGCGCGCCACAGCCACAGCCTGCATCGGCCTATCAGGTAGAAAACAAATGGGCAAAAAAAGCCCTGTTAGTGATGGAGCAAAATCTCAGCCGACCGCTGACCACGCCGGTAATTGCCGCGCGCATCAATATTTCAAAACGGCAACTGGAACGCCTGTTTTTGGCCGATACTGGCGAAAGTCTGCAAAAATTTTACCGCAAGATTCGTCTTAGTTACGGTCATTGGCTACTGCAGAACACCGACCGGTCGATCACCGATATCGCCGAGGAATCGGGCTTTGCCGATACTGCACACTTTTCTCGGGCGTTCAACACCGCCTTTGGGCAACGGCCCAGCGGCTATCGCAAGCGCGCGTCAGTGACGCCCTTGCCGGCGCCATAGCTCACCCCCAGCATCGGACAGCTGGGGTTATGCTGCAGTTATTGAATAGCATTTATGGCCGGCTGGTCAACGGTCAGCACACTGAATAGCAACATCAGAATCGGCGCTACGCCATGCGCCGCCGGCGTGCTTGCGCCCTCGATGGTGCAGTTCGACCGGGCGATCGCGCCTTGCCTTATTGGGCTTGCAGGTCTTAGGCCCGCAAGCGCCGTTCGTTACTCGGCGGTTTGCCATACACATCGCTGTAGCACTTGCTAAAGTGCGGAGCGGTCGAAAAGCCACAGCTTATCGCTACATCGATCAACGAAATCGAGGTCTGTAAAAGCAGCAAGCGGGCTCGCGACAGGCGTAATTCTAGATAATAGCGCGAGGGTGTGCGGTGCAGATAGCGATTGAACAAGCGCTCCAACTGTCGCCGCGAAATACCGACACAATGAGCCACCTCATCGAGGCTCAACGGCTCTTCAATATTTGCCTCCATCAGGACCACCGCATCGACTAATCGCGGTTGGCTCGCGCCAATCAGGTATTTGAGCGGCGCGCGCTGAGGATCCTGCTCGGTGCGCACCCGATCGCAGGTAAACTGTTCGGAAATCTCTTGGACTAACTCGTGGCCGTGAATACTGGCAACCAGATTGAGCATTAAATCGATAGAACTGATACCGCCAGAACAGGTGTACCGATCTCGGTCGATAACAAACAGACTAGAGGTGATATTTAGCTTGGGAAATTGCTCGCGCATACTGGCGATATTCTCCCAGTGAATGGTACAGCGATAGCCATCGAGCAGACCCGCCATCGCCAACGCGTAGGTGCCGGTGCACATTGCACCCAGTGGGATTTTGGTCTTGGCAACCGCCCGTAACGCGTCGATCATCGGCCGATCGCAGTAATTCTTCACGTTGTAGCCACCGCAGACGACTAAAACGTTCATCTCGTCCGCCGCCTGCAAACTACCGGAGAGTACTATTTCAACCCCCGAACTAGACACCACTGGCTCACCGTCAAAACTAAAAACGCTGTAGCGATAGAGTTCTTTGCCGCTCAATCGGTTGGCCATACGTAACACCGATACCGCATTTGAGAAGGTGCTGAGGGTATATTCAGGCATCAACAGAAAACCAATATGCAGAGTAACATCGGCTTCGGTTGCATAAATCTTATCAACGATCTCCACGGCGGCCTCACATTGGATTGATTGTTTTTATAATTATTGCAGGCCCAAAAAATACCTGAAAACAAGTCCATGTTTTCAGGATTATATGCATAGAACGAAACGATTGAGTAGCTATTTTTGCAGTTGTTTTAGGAGATGGTATAAAACCCGAATTAAACTCGTCGACGGCGCTTGCGACCGCTGCCAGAGACCGCCTCTGGAACGCGTGGTTGCGGCCTAATAACCGTCGAAAAAAGCTTCGGAAAGGCGTCGCTCTTATTCGGGAACGCCATAGCGTCGACAAAGTAATCCTGAAATTTTGGCTCCAGAGCAGTTTCGATTTTTTCGATCCGTTTAACCAGACTTTCAATCAGGTCCCGCGAGCCATGATTAAGTAGTGCAATCCGCGCGCCGGTGCCCGCGGCATTGCCCGCCGAGGACACCTGATCGAGCGCGCAGTCGGGAATCAGACCAAGCACCATGGCTCGTTGCACGTCGATGTGGCTGCCAAAGGCGCCCGCCAAACGAATGCGCTCGATATTCGGCGTACCCATATGGTCCATCAGCAGTTTTATGCCGGCGTAGAGCGCCGCTTTAGCGAGCTGAATCTGGCGGATATCGTTTTGGGTGATTAGCAATTGCGCGCCGCCATCGCCCGGATCATGCAACAAATAAGACCAGGTACGACCGGTTTCGACGATCCTCGCCGAACGCGCGCGCAACGCGCCATCGATAACCCCATCTTCGCTGACGATACCGGCAAGATACATTTCAGCGACCACCTCGATAATCCCCGAGCCACAGACACCGGTCACCCCACGTTGATCGAGGGATGCAGCAAAGTCCGGCTGATCAGACCAGATTTGTGAGCCAATCACCCTAAAGCGTGGCTCTAGACTGCGTGGATCGATCCGCACGCGCTCCACCGCCCCCGCCGCAGCGCGTTGACCGCAGCTGATCTGAGCACCTTCAAACGCAGGCCCAGTGGGACTCGAGCAAGCCAGCAATCGGTGGCGATTGCCGAGCACGATCTCGGCGTTGGTACCGACATCGACGAGCAGCGTCATCTGATCCTGACACTGGGGCTCCTCGGAAAGAATCACGCCTGCGGTGTCCGCGCCCACATGTCCAGCGATACAAGGTAAAATATACAGCCGCCCGCCGCCGTTAATCGTCAGTTCCAATTCGCACGCGGGTATCTCCACCGCAGCGTCAGTCGCCAGTGCAAAGGGTGCGCCACCGAGTTCCACCGGACTGATGCCGAGCAGGATGTGGTGCATAATCGGATTGGCCACCAAACACACTTCCAGAATATCGTCGAGCGTGCCGTCAACCTGCGTCACGACCTCGGCAAAGAGTTTATTTAACGCCTGTCTAATCGCCCGAGTCATCTCCTCGGCACCCTCGGGATGCATCATCACGTAGGACACGCGACTCATTAAATCTTCGCCAAAGCGAATCTGCGGATTCATCGCACTGGCGCTGCCGAGCACCTCGCCACTGGTCAGATCACAGAGGTCGGCAGCGATAGTCGTAGAGCCTACATCCACGGCCACGCCATAGGCGACTTCGCGCAGGCCAGGCCACAAGGCGACGATGGTTTTAGTCTTGGATACGGCCGCGGTGATACCTCGGTGGCCCTCGGCGAGCGCTGGTTGTAGCGTTTTCAGCAAGCGACTGTCGCAGCGTAAATCGGGCAACTGCCAGCTCTCATCTAGCGCCTCGATCAACCGCTGCAAATCGCCCTTGGGGACGTGCATATCAGCGGCCTCGACCTCAACGTAATATAGTCGGATGGCGGGATCGAGGGCAATATCGCGGTACTCTGCCGCCTTGCGCACGATCTGTCGATGCACCTGACTTTCCGCCGGCACATCGATGACCACATCGTCCATCAACAAGGTGTGACAACTGAGCCGACGACCGTCGAGCAACGGGCTCTTGCGCTCGCCGTATTTTATTTCTGTGGCACAAAATGGTGACAGCGAGGCGCGTGTCGACTCAATTTGATGCTTCGGAAAAGAGCCCTCGGTGCAGGTAATTTGACAGCGCCCGCAGAGGCCACGACCACCGCATACCGAGTCAATATCGACGCCAAGAACCCGCGCCGCGTGTAACAGCGGTGTGTTGACAGCAAAGCTACCGCGTCGCCCTGACGGCGTAAAGACGACCTTGACCATCTCCGCCAAGAGCGCGCTACGCCCGACGCCTGCGGCCGCCGCGAACGCGACCTTCGCCCTCGGCCAGTGGCTCGCGATAGGCCTTGATCCACCGACTGCAATTGGGATCGTTACCCATCATGACGTCGCCGCCGCGCACCGCGGCCATAACCTCCGGATGCAAGGGACTGGTGATTGCAGAGGTCATACCGGCGCCCATCGCCATGGTCAGAAAAGCGCTGTTGATACCATTGCGGTTAGGCAGGCCAAAACTGACGTTGGATGCGCCACACGTAGTGTTGACCTTGAGTTCTTCGCGCAGTCGTCGCACCACATGCATCACTTGAAGACCGGCGGTATTGATCGCGCCGATCGGCATCACCAGAGGGTCGACCACCACATTGCTGTAATGAATGCCATAATCAGCGGCCCGCTCGATGATTTTTTTAGCCACCGCAAAGCGTTCGTCTGGGTCTTCGGAAATTCCGGTTTCATCGTTCGAGATCGCCACCACCGCAGCGCCATACTTGGCCACCAGCGGCAATACCCTCTCCAACACCTCGTCTTCGCCGGTCACCGAATTGACCAACGCCTTGCCCTGATAGACAGCTAAGCCGGCCTCGAGCGCTTCGATAATCGACGAGTCGATACTTAGCGGCACGTCGGTCACCGACTGCACCAACTGCACCGCCTCGGCCAAAATACGCGGCTCATCGGCCAGCGGAATACCCGCGTTAACATCCAGCATCTGCGCGCCAGCGGCCACTTGCGCCAAGGCGTCAGACTCGACGCGACTGTAGTCACCAGCCTTCATTTCCGCGGCTAAAATCTTGCGTCCAGTGGGGTTGATACGCTCACCAATCACCACAAAGGGTTGATCGAAGCCTATTTTGACCTCGCGTGTGGCAGAACTAATCGTCGTGATGGTCATACTAACTCCCGTTATTTTAGGTAGTGCGGGCCCTGAACCGCGCGCTGCGCTGGGTCGCCCAAGGTACTCGGGGCAAGACTAAAGCCGCGCCCAGAAAATTCGAAGTGACCATCCTGTACTTGGTGCATCCAGGCCGCAGTCTTTTTAAATCCCCCGAGTGGATAGAGGTGACAGCCGCGGATAAGACAATCGGGGTCGGCGTGGATACCGACCAGCAAATCGCAAATTAACTGGCTCGGTTCAGAATCCGGCGCGTTTACATGACGACCGAGAAAGCTGTCTTTAAGCCCGAGACGCAACATATCCATCGGCTTGCGGGTTAAAAAGCGCATCGAGGGGCCCACACCGCAGTTTTGCGCATGGCGAAGCAACGTTTTGATGGTCGCAAGGCCGGGAATCCCGACGTGTATTGGCAATCGATTGCCCTGTTCACGGATCATCTTTTCCCAATCGAGTACCGGTTGCGCCTGAAACACAAACTGAGTCGCCAGATACAGCCGCATATCGGTCTCCCGCACATAATCGTTCTTTTCTTTAATCGCCTGCGCGCAATCTGCCGCCGAAATATCTGGACTGCCCTCGGGATGACCCGCCAGACCGATCTCGGTAAAGCCGTATTTCTCGAACAGTCCGGTGCGCAGAATCTCGATCGAGGCGCTAAAGTCGCCCACTGGCCGATCGACGCCACCACCGATCAAAAGTCCCTCAGTGATCCCCGTCTCGCCCTGTAATGCCGCCAGATTTTCGCCTAAGACGGCAGCCGATGGGATCGAGCGCGCCGAGATGTGCGGCACCGGATGATAGCCCTCAGCTTGCAATCGGCGCACCGTATTCATGGTCTCGGCAAAATCTGAGCCGGGTAAAAAGGTCACATAGATAGTGCACCCGCGCCGGACGACCTGACTAAAGTCGGCAATCTGAGCGGCACCACCAGGTGTCACCTCCAAGCTGGTGGTCGCCATCAGGTCGATCAGCGCTGTTTTTTTTTGTTCTGCGTTCATTGACTCTTGTTCCATGGATTGCATTGCGCGCCCTCGCCAAAAGGGCGCCCCGCTAGCTGGCCTTTAAGCCCTTGGCTTTGACCAGGATTTTAATGTCGTCGTCGGAGTAATCGCGCTCGATCGCCAACGCAATTTGCTCAGCGAGGGATTGCGGACTGCCGTCGCCGTCGAGGGCGCTCGATTCGCGTCGCCAGTCGGCTAGATATTCATCGCTGCCGCCCTTTCCGGCGCGCATTGCAGCGCGATCGATGGCCTCCTGAAAGCGCTGACTGAGGATAGCCTTGCCACGATCACGGCCGCGCTTGACGAGCACTTGCGCGGGAATATCGCGCCAGAAAACGAGGATTTTTTGCATTTAGGTATTGACTCCAGATCGTCCGACTAAGACTGCGCAAATTTTAAGACTTGCAACTCGAGACCCGACTGCAAATCACCATAGCCACAGGGCCGGTGTTGAAAACTAAGATCCAGGGTCGCCGCCGCGTGGCGCGCTTGCGCCAACAAATCCTCGGTAGGACGCTGTGACAAATAGACCAAGCGTCGATAATGGCCAAAATACTGGCCGCGCAACTGCGGGTAGCGGTCGAGTTTGAGGCCTTTAATAACTAGACGCTCGAAGTGACGAACCAAAAAGTCGGTGAGGAAAAAAGTCCCTAGTTCTTCATCGGCTATGCGTTGAAAGCGCTCTTCACCGGCAAATACCGAATAGCAGTGGGCACCCGGCAACCGTTCGATGCCCTCTTCGGCGAGTACTTTGTCGATCTCGCCTGCGCTACCGCAATCGGCATAGGCGACAAAAATGTGCGCGTAATGAGGGCGCTGTCGGGCTATTTCGGCGCGCAATTTACCAGCGATCAGCTGCGGGCGATTGTGCAACGCTGGGTCGAGGCATTTAAGCTGCATATGCCGCCACTGGTTTAACTGCTGCAAGCGCACTATTTCGCGAGACAACGCACCGCAGGCAATCACCAAGATCGGTGCAGGGCTCAAGTCCGCGGCGCGGAGCGCGATCATCAGGCAGTCATTTTCAGTTCGCGGCGCTCACTCACCAGGCGAATCGCCGTGGTCGCGGCATCCGCGGCGTCTCGACAGTAGGCATCCGCACCCACCGCATCGCCAAATTCTTCGTTGAGCGGCGCACCACCCACCATAACGATATAACGATCCCTCAAGCCCTTGTCTTTTAGGGCGTCGATCACCACTTTCATATACGGCATGGTCGTCGTCAACAGCGCAGACATACCCAATATATCCGGTTGGTGACGCTCGAGCGCCGCGACGTATTCCTCGACCGCATTGTTGATGCCAATATCGATGACCTCAAACCCGGCACCCTCCATCATCATCGCCACCAAATTCTTGCCGATATCGTGAATGTCGCCCTTGACCGTTCCGATGACCATGGTGCCGACTGGCTTGGCACCGGTTTCTGCCAGCAGAGGCTTTAAAATCGACATGCCACCTTTCATCGAGTTAGCTGCCAGCAGCACCTCGGGCACGAACAAAATACCGTCGCGAAAATCCACACCGACCACGCTCATACCGTCGACCAGCGCCTCTCCGAGCACTCGCTCGGCACCCCAACCGCGACCGAGAAGGATTTGCGTACCCTCTTCGACTTCGTCTTTTAAACCGTCGTATAGATCGTCATGCATTTGCAGCACCAGATCTTCATCGGATAATTCAGCCAATACGATATCGTCTTCATCGGACATAATAATACTCTCTAAAATTAACCACTCAGTGGTCTGATGCTAGTAATCACGATCTGCAAACGAGCCCTTGCGACGCGCCATAAAATCCAACAATGCCTCGTCGACGGCGATATCTAGCGCCGGCGGTTGATATTCGCCGAGCATTTTTTTCCACAACACGTTAGCGCGTTGTGCGGTGTCTAGCGAACCATCTGCCTGCCACTGCTCGTAACTGTTATTGTCAGCCACAGTCGAGCGATAAAAAGCCGCTTCAAAGTTCTTTAAGGTGTGCGCAGAACCTAGGTAGTGCTTGCCCGGCCCGACCTCGCGTACCGCATCCAACGCCTGGCCGTTTTCGGACATATCCATGCCGCCCAGAAGCACCGAAATCATACTCGCCTGATCGCAGTCCATAATAAATTTTTCGTAACCCATCGCCAGGCCACCCTCCAGCCAACCCGCGGTGTGGAGCATAAAGTTCACCCCGGCCAGCGCGCTGGTCTGCAAGGTGTTGGCAGACTCGTAGGCGGCCTGCGCATCTGGCAACTTGGAGCCGCACAGCCCGCCGCCGCTCCTAAACGGCACACCGAGGCGTCGCGCTAGCGCCGCCGCTGCATAGACCACCTGACTCGGCTCGGGCGTGCCGAAGGTCGGCGCACCCGTGGCCATCGATACCGCCGCCGCAAAGGTGCCAAAAATCACCGGAGCACCCGGTCGGCAGAGCTGGGTAAAAGCGATTCCAGCCAGCGCCTCGGCGAGAATTTGGGTTACCGTTCCGGCGGTGGTCACAGGCGACATCGCCCCGGCCAAGATAAACGGCGAGACCACCGTCGCCTGATTGTTGCGCGCGTAGACTTTTAACGAGCCGAGCATTGTGGCGTCGTAGGTCATCGGCGAATTAACATTAATCAGGCTGGTTAGCACGCAGTTTTGGTCGACAAATTCGGCGCCAAATACCAGCTTGGCCATGTCAACGGTATCCTGCGCCCGCTCGAAGTGCGTGACCGAACCCATCAGCGGCTTGTCGCTGTACTTAAAGTGGCTGTAGACCATATCGAAATGGCGCTTATTTACCGGCAGATCAACCGGCTCGCAGATGGTGCCGCCAGAGTGGTGTAATCCGGGCGCCATGTAGGCAAGTTTCACAAAATTCTGAAAGTCTTCAATGGTGGCGTAGCGCCGCCCCTGATCGATGTCGTGCACGAAGGGCGAGCCGTAAGCCGGCACCAGCACCGTGCGCTTGCCGCCAATTATCACGCTGCGCGCAGGATTGCGCGCATGCTGCAGGTATTCTCGGGGCGCGGTCGCCTGGATTAACGATCGACACAGACCGCGCGGGAAATGTACTCGACAGCCCTTAACGTCAGCGCCCGCCGCTTGCCACATTTCCAACGCCTCGGGGTCATCGAGAAAGTCGATGCCAATTTCTTCCAGCAGAAGATCGGCATTTTCCTCGATAATTTGCAAACTCTCTTCATCGAGGTACTCAAAATAGGGAATCTTGCGCTCGATAAAAGGTGCGCTCTCGACCACCGCAGCGGCACGTGCCGCGCGGCGCCCGTCGCGCCCACCACCCTCTCGCCCTACTCTTTTCCGCCCGCTTGTTTCAGTCATGGTGTTTCACCCGCTAGAATTCTTGCGACACTGTGTGCATCTGGCCACGTTTTACCAGGCCAAATACGGTTATTTTGGGCGCTCCGAGCGATCCGCCTTTGGGCTGTCAGCACAGGCGGTGTTTGATTGCAGTCTATGCCTGTTTAAAGCCTGCCGCATACGCTTGCGCGACACGCCATTGCTCGTCTGCGACGCGTCTTGATACTAACTGCGTAAACGCTGGTTATCGGCGTCAAACGGTGACTCATCGATGACCGTTGCGCGATAGCGCTGACCGAGAATTTCGATCTCTAGTTCGCTGCCAACCGCGCCGTGATGCACCTGCACCAAGCTCAAGGCCAACGATTTATTGGTGCGAAACCCAAACCCTCCAGACGTTGCACGACCGACTAACAGGCCATCCTTATAAATTCCTTCGGAGCCACGCGCATCGGCGTCTTTGACAGCATGAATCTCAAGCGTGGCAAAACAGTTGACAAAGCCGCGGTCGCGCCAAGCCAGTAACGCTTGCTTGCCGACGAAATCGCAATCTTTATCGAGTTTGACAAAGCGGTCGAGACCGGACTCAAGCGCCGAGTACTCGATCGACATCTCTCGGGGAATCAACCGATAGGACTTCTCCAAACGCATACTCTCCATGGCACGAATACCAAACGGCGCAATCTCGTATTCGGCACCGGCCGCCATCAACTGATCAAAAATATAATTTTGCATTTCGATTGGATGGTGTAATTCCCAACCCAATTCACCGATAAAGTTAACCCGCAACGCCTCTGCCTGGGCATAGCCAATATTGATCGACTTGCCCGTCAGCCACTTAAAATTGTCGTTGCCAAGATCGGTGTCGGTGAGCTTTTGCAGTACATCGCGAGCCCTCGGGCCGGCCAGCACCAGCACCCCAATTTGGGTAGAGATTTTTTGTAAATTAACCGAACCATCGCGCGGAGCCAACTTGGTTAAATAATCCCAGTCGTGGCGCTCCTGAGCACCGGCGAAGACCAGGTAATAGCTGTTTTTGGCTCGTTTGTAGATGGTGAACTCGGCGCGGACACCGCCATTTTTCGACAGCATGTGGCACAACCCAATTCGACCAACGGTTACCGGTACCCGATTGGCGACGATGCTGTTGAGCCACGCCTCGGCACCGTGACCGGTCACCGTGGCCTTGGAAAACGCCGACATATCCAGCAAGCCGACCTTTTCGTGCACGTGACGGCACTCGCGGCCGACAAAGTCAAAATAATTAGAGCGTCGAAAAGAATTCTTTTCGACGATGCGACCATCGGCGAGCGCGGCAGAGTGATTTTTATTCCACAGCGTGTCGCCCTTGGCGAGCTCGGCGTCCGACAGCGCATAACCCACCGGCGCAAACCAGTTCGGCCGCTCCCAGCCATACACCGAGCCAAACACCGCACCCAACGCCTTCATCCGGTCGTAACAGGGCGAGGTCTTGAGCGGTCTGGCGGCACTGCGTTCCTCGTCTGGGTAGTGATTTTTAAAAACGTGGTCGTAGGCCTCTTCGTTTTTAGCACGCAGGTAACCGCGGCTCGCGTAGGGACCAAAACGGCGTGGATCGACGCCCATCATATCGACCGTTGGCTCGCCATCGACGATCCACTCAGCCAGTTGCCAACCAGCTCCCCCGGCCGCGGTAATGCCAAAGCTGTGACCTTCGTTGAGCCACAAGTTTTTGCGCCCCCAGGCTGGCCCAACGATGGGATTACCATCCGGCGTGTAGGCAATTGCGCCGTTGTACACGGTTTTTACACCGACCTCGGCAAACGCTGGAACCCGGTGCATACAGGCTTCGATATGCGGCATCAAACGATCGAGATCGGGATTGAACAGCTCGTATTCAGACTGATCGCTGGGTCCGTCGACATAGCAGCACGGCGCGTTCTCCTCGTAGGGGCCTAGAATAAAGCCACCATTTTCTTCGCGCAGGTAATAACCTGCGTCCGACTCACGCAACACCGCCTGCTCGGGCAGACCCTGCGCCTTGCGCGCCAGCACCTCGGGGTGCGGTTCGGTGACGATGTACTGATGCTCAACCGGGATCACCGGAATGTCCAGACCGACCATGGCGCCGGTTTTGCGCGCAAAATTGCCGGTGCATGACACCACGTGCTCGCAGTGGATATCGCCCTTGTCGGTCTTAACTATCCAACTGTCGTCGGGCTGTTGCTCAAGATCGAGCACCGCGGTGTTACGATAAATTGTAGCGCCGCGGGCGCGCGCACCTTTGGCCAGCGCCTGGGTTAGGTCGGCCGATTGAATATAACCGTCATCGGGGTGTTGGATGGCGCCAATCAAGCCCTCGGTATTAGCCATCGGCCAAGCCTGCGCAACCTGCTCCGGGGTCAAAAAATTCACTTCGACACCCACCGTTTGCGCCACTGAAGAGTAATAGAGGTATTCGTCCATACGGTCCTGATTACAGGCCAAACGAATGTTCGACACCACGCTAAAACCCACCGGCTGACCGGTTTCTTTTTCCAGTTCGTGGTAAAAATTCACCGAATACTGGTGCAACTTACCCACCGAATAACTCATATTAAAGAGCGGTAACAAGCCCGCCGCATGCCAGGTCGAGCCCGAGGTCAATTCTTTGCGCTCGACCAATACCACGTCGGTCCAACCTTTTTTGGCGAGGTGGTAGAGGGTGCTGACACCGACCACACCACCACCGATCACCACTACTCTGGCACTTGTTTTCATAACCCACTCTCACTGATCCATCCTTGGCAGTGTAACCATCAAGGCTGCACCACTAGAGCGCAATTGCGACAGGCAGTTACCCGCCGCCGCCGTCCACAGAATCCACTAACGACTGGCTCCCGTCGTTTTTGAGACAGCCATGGACGGTCTCAGAAATACACCAAAATCAACCGCCAACCAAGATAGGGTTAGGTCTGAAGCATTGCTCTAAAAAGAATATAATCGCATTGCCGTGCCTACCGCCCCTATGGAGAACACAGAATGAGTGATATTGAAATAGCTCGCCGCGCCCGCTCTCAACCGATCACAGACATTGCTCGTAAACTGGATATTCCGGACTCGGCGCTGATCCCGTACGGACGAACCAAAGCCAAAATTGATCCTCAGCACATCGCTTCGCTGAAAGACCAACCGGATGGCAAGCTAATTCTGGTGACGGCGATCACGCCGACACCCGCCGGGGAGGGTAAGACCACCACCTCGGTGGGACTTGCCGATGGCCTCAACCGGATCGGTAAAAAAGCGCTGGTGTGCCTGCGCGAACCGAGCCTCGGCCCCTGCTTTGGCATGAAGGGGGGAGCCGCCGGCGGTGGCTATGCACAAGTCATACCGATGGAGGATATCAACCTCCACTTTACCGGTGACTTTCACGCCATAGGCGCAGCTCACAACTTGCTGTCAGCGCTACTCGACAACCATATCCACTGGGGCAATAGTCTCGAGATCGACGCCCGACGCATTGCATGGAAGCGCGTTATCGATATGAATGACCGCGCCCTGCGCAACATCAGCTGCGGTCTCGGCGGGCCCGGCAACGGTTTCCCGCGGCAGGATGGTTACGACATCACCGTCGCCTCTGAGGTCATGGCAATCTTTTGCCTAGCCACCGATCTCGACGATTTAAACGCTCGGCTCGACCGTATCGTGGTCGGCTACACGCGTGAACAAACGCCGGTGCACGCGGTCGATATTCTCGGCACCGGCGCGATGACCGTGCTGCTTAAAGACTCGCTCGCGCCCAACCTGGTTCAGACGCTAGAAAACAATCCAGCGATTATCCACGGCGGGCCGTTTGCCAATATTGCCCATGGTTGCAACTCGGTGATTGCCACCAAAGCGAGTCTCAAGATGGCCGACTACGTCGTCACGGAGGCCGGCTTTGGCGCTGACTTGGGCGCCGAGAAGTTTTTTGATATCAAGTGTCGCTCGGCCAATTTGCACCCAGACGCAGCGGTGATCGTCGCCACGGTGCGCGCCTTAAAGATGCACGCCGATGCCGATAGCGAGGGCTTGGAAGCACTGCGTAGTGGCTGTAGTAATCTGGTACGGCATATCGAAAATGTGAAAGCCTTTGGCGTTCCAGTGATCGTCGCCATCAACCGCTTTACCGACGACGCCGACGACGAAATTGCGGTTATCGCCGAGGTTGCCGAGGCCTATGGCGTCAAGGCAATAGGCTGCACGCACTGGGCCGATGGCGGCGCTGGCACCGAGGAACTGGCCAGCGAAGTAGCGGCGCTCGCCGACAGCGGCATAGCCAATTTTGCGCCGCTATACCCGGACGATATGCCGATTTGGGAGAAAATAAAAACCGTCGCCACTCGTATTTATCGGGCCGAAAATATCACTGCCGATCAAAAAATTCGCGACCAGATTAAGAAATTTCAAACTGACGGCTACGGGCATTTTCCGGTGTGTATCGCCAAGACCCAGTACAGCTTTTCAACCGACCCCAACCTCAAGGGTGCGCCGAGTAACCACCTGGTGACGATTCGAGAGGTGCGCCTGAGCGCGGGTGCTGGATTTATCGTCGTGGTCTGTGGCGATATCATGACCATGCCCGGCCTACCGCGCGTGCCCGCGGCCAACAGCATTCGGATCGACTCGCAGGGTGACGTCGCCGGCTTATTTTAACCCCCCAGTAAGGCGGCTAGAAGACTGCGTGAGCACTCTCCATATGGGTTATTTTTGGCGCGTGCGGGTGCTCAATCGTCGGCGGTCGCCGTAGTCTGCCCCTTGGCTGTGGCTGCCGTCACCGATCCGCAAACCACCATTAGGGCGCCCAATAGCGACAGCGCGCCGAGCGGCTCTGCGACGATCCCCTCGATCGGTCTCAGTTGCACAATCAGCACGGTTAGCAGTGGCGTCAACGCGATGATCGCACTAACGCGAGAGGCCTCTAGGTGGGCCAATGCCTCGGCAAAACAGCCGTAGGCGATGAGCGTATTGACGCCGCAAAACGCCAATAATAGCCACTGCCACTGGCTTAAATCTTGCGTCGGCGCGAAATCGCTGAATGGCAAAAATACCAGCGCACCGATAACATAAAACACCAGCATGGTCTGTTGCGAACTAAATTGACGCAATAAAAACTTTTGCACAATCGCATAACCGGCCCAACAGACCGCCGCCACAATCACCATCAACATACCCAATCCGTAGTCGTTAAAGGTTACGAATAGATCGTCGGCATGGTGGTTAAAAAATAGCCCTAGCCCAGACACAAAGCTGACAACGCCCAGCCACTGCAACCTCGAAAAGGATTCGTTAAACACCCAGATTCCCGCGACCAGCAAGAGCATCGGCGCAAGTTGGATCATCACCTGAGCGGCTTCCGAGGTGGTTTTTTCGAGGCCAACGATATACAGCCCATAGTTACAGGCCAGCAATAGGCCAGCGAATAACAACTGCCCACCCAGACCGAGCGACAGCAGCGTCGGAAAACCGGTCAGTCGCCCGGTCGCCCACAAATACGGAGCAAGCAATACGCCGGCCAATGAAAATCGAAAAAACGTCACTGTGAACGGATCCAGCGTCTCCATCACCCCCTTTAGGGCAACCGGCAATACACCCCACATGATGGCGGTGGAAAGCGCTAACAACAGACCGAGTTTCCAGCGTCCGGAGATATGATTCATAACTAATTAAACACTAATTAAATGCACGGTAAGTGGCGCGGCGACGCGGCGGACGACTCGACAGACAATTCGACAAAGGCGGCATGCTAGCAGATTGGTAGTTTAACTAATACTCCGACCATCTTACGGTGCACTTGGATAGACTGCGACGCGATTAAAAAGGCGTTTTTAGTGAACTCCGCAGTCTATGCCCAGACGCAGGTGGCGGTCGTTTTTGACCTAGTTTGCGCAGGCCACGATTTACAGTCGCCGATCCATCAAATCGTCTTAGTCGTAAATTCACAACAGCAAGCTTGGGATTTTAATAATAAAAAAATTGGGGAAAGCCTTATGTTACGCAAAAAACCACGCGAAATGTCCGTTGCATTGCCATCCATTAAAGCCAGCGATCGGTCGCGCAGGAGGTTCGGCAAGCAGCTGTCGATGTGCGCACTCTTAGCCGCGGCCTGGGGCGCGCAGGCGCAATCCTATTTTAGTGAGTTGGTGGTGTTTGGTGATAGCCTGCTAGACTCTGGCAACTACGGCTTCGATCGCCGCGCCACCAACCAACTGACCGATGGCAGTGGCCAGTTCGCCCAGATCAGCCCCCAGTATCTGGCCGAGTTCCTCGGGCTAGACCTTTTGCCCGCGATCGAAGGCGGCACTAACTATGCGGTCGGCGGTTATCAAACCCAAAACGTTCTGGATTCGATCAACGGTCCGGGTATCAACACGGCGTTTTTTGGCGGCGGCACCAGTCCCGCTTATTTAGACCAGAGCGCCAATCAGATAACCCCCCGCGCACTGGTATTCATCAACGGTGGCGGCAACGATCTGAATGCCATTTTTGCGTCGGTTGCTCCCGCGGCTGTGCCAGCGGCCATCCGTGATAGAGCGAGGAATTTTAACGCTGCAGTGATTGCGCTCAATCAGGCGGGGGCGAACTACATCATGGTATCAAACGTGCCAGATTTAGCCCTGACACCGGGTCCTCAGGCGGCATTCTCTGGCGGATTCTTTAACGCGGCAGCTATGGCGAGCATTTCTGCGTCGACCGATGGATACAACACTCTTTTGGCCATGGCAAGCTCTGGGTCACTGGCTGCAAATACGATTCCGGTGGACCTTGACGGAGCTCTCAAGTTCATTATGACCAATGCCGACGCCTATGGCATAGCCAACGGTATCATCAACGGGCTAGACCAACGGTATATGTGCTACACCGGCGGTTCGGGCGGCTGCTTTGAGCATCCAGTCCACGGGCTCAATGGTGCCGTGCCAGACCCGCGTAAATTGGTGTTTAACGATGCACTTCATCCAACAGAAATTACCAGTGAGATCGTAGGCGATTACCTGACCGACATCGTTGCCGCACCCGGAAGGATCGGCTTGCTGCCAGAATTGGGGTTCAGCGCCTCCATCGGGCAGGCTCAACTCAACACCAGTCAACTGCGCCAGTCGCGCTGGAGCGCAGCGAAACCTCGACTGTTTATTGCAACCCATGTCGCCAATGCCGAAGTCAGCGGCGTCGAAAGCGCGGAGACCGACAACAACAGCCTGTTCATCGGTCAAACTTTCGCCGCTTCGGCGGCAGTAATATATGGCTTTTCAGCGTCGTTTGGCAAACAAGAATT
>MDTF01003517.1_pt1 | contig 37697 bp, 39 predicted proteins | sample 811191 | NCBI WGS metagenome assembly MDTF01 (sample SAMN05326649, study PRJNA326480) | marine metagenome | isolation source: seawater | place: Southern Ocean | collected 2011 | reverse complement strand
TAATCCTGAAAAATTAAAAAGCGGTGAATAGCCTCCTTCTATAAGAGTCATTTCAAGCGAAAACCTCAATAGTGTTACATTGTAGTGATCTCCACACCCTATAATTAAAAAAGTTTTAATTGGTAAGTTTACAACAAAAATGTGTGGAAGATTTTGTTAAGTTAAAAATGGTCCCAAACAGGTTTGGCTAAGGTTTGAATAATTGGACATTTTATTCTGTAGATGACTATAAATTTAATCAATAAAATAGCAAGCCAAGCTATTCTTTCATTAACCCTGTAAAATCAAAAAAAGCGGTGAATAGCCTCCTTCTATAAGAGTCATTTCAAACGAAAACCCCAATAGTGTTACATTGTAGTGGTTTCTACATTTTATTATTAAAAAAGTTTTAATTGGTGAGTTTACAACAAAAATGTGTGGGAGATTTTGCTAAGTTATAAATGGTTCCAAACAGGTTTGGCTAAGGTTTGAATAATTGGACATTCTATCCTGTAGATGACTATAAACTTAATCAATAAAATAGCAAGCCAAGCTATTCCCCCATTAACCCTGTAAAATTAAAAAAGCGGTGAATAGCCTCTGTCTACAAGAGCCATTTCAAGTGAAAAATCAAATAGTGTTATATTGTAGTGATACCTACATTATATAATTAAAAAAGTTTTTATTGGTAAGTTTATAACGAAAATGTGTGGAAGATCTTGTCAAGTTAAAAATTCTTTCAAACAGAGCATTATTCTTCAACGAACAAGACGTTTGTGCATTAAATTTTTTTGTTTTCAATGTTTTTCTGTTTTTTCAAATCTTATTAGTAATAAATGCGATCTTTTGTGTACTGTTTAGTTAGTGAAAGTATTTTTTCCCCATTCCTCCCATTTGGATGCTACATGAAGAAGTTGTAAAAAATTATTACTAAATATTTGTTCTGCAAATTTCAATTCTCACATCGAACAAATGAGAAGAAAAACTATTAAACTTTATTCGCCAAAATCTTTTCAGTATTCTACTAATCGTGTAACGGCTAAAGTAGAGCAATGGTAGCTCACTGGGCTCATGCCCCAGAGGTTGTAAGTTCAATTCTTACCTTTAGCATTACAATTTGGAGTTTTTTTGTGAAAAAAAACTTGTAGCTCAATGGTAGAGCATGCGCTTGATAAGCGCAAGGTTGGTAGTTCAAATCTACCCAAGTTTAAGAAAAGTTTTATTCTAGCTTTTTCGTAGACTATAAATAATATAAAGATGACATTAAAAAAAAAATATTTAAGAAAAAAAATAAAAAATTTTACCATAAATTTTGGACCCCAACACCCAGCTGCTCATGGAGTATTACGACTTGTCTTAGAGTTAAAAGGGGAAATTGTAGAAAGAGCAGATCCTCACATAGGTTTATTACACAGAGGGACTGAGAAATTAATTGAATATAAAAACTATTTACAAGCGTTACCTTATTTTGACCGTTTAGATTATGTTTCTATGATGTCTCAAGAGCACACTTTTTGTTTGGCCATCGAAAAACTATTTAATTCTAAAATCCCAATCCGTGCTCAATATATACGAGTTTTATTTGCAGAAATTACGAGAGTTTTGAATCATTTATTAGCTGTTGGTTGTCACGCTATGGATGTTGGAGCCATGACGCCTTTCTTATGGTCTTTTGAAGAGAGAGAAAAATTAATGGAATTTTACGAACGAGTATCCGGAGCCCGGATGCATGCCGCGTATTTTAGGCCAGGAGGAGTTCAAGCTGATATACCTCTCGGTTTACTTAATGACATTTTTCTATTTGTAGAGCAATTTACAATTAGACTTTTAGAAGTTGAAGATATGCTAACGGAAAATAGGATTTGGAAACAACGTTTGGTCGATATAGGAGTTGTTTCTGCTAAGAGTGCTCAAGAATGGGGTTTTAGCGGTGTGATGTTACGCGGTTCAGGTATCGATTGGGATCTTAGAAAAAGTCAACCTTACGAGATATATAATGATTTAAAATTTGATGTCCCCGTAGGTACGAATGGTGATTGTTATGATAGATACTTAATTAGAATTTTCGAAATGAAAGAATCTTTGAAAATAATAGAACAGTGTTTGAACGGATTACCTTTAGGTATTGTTAAAAGTAGTGACAAAAAACTAACACCCCCTTCTAGAAAAGATTTAAAACAATCGATGGAGTCTTTAATACATCACTTCAAATTATATACCCAAGGGTTTGTTGTACCCTTCAATGAAACTTACATGGGTAGTGAAGCCCCTAAAGGTGAGTTTGGAGTATATTTAATTTCGAACAACACCAATAGACCTTATAGATGTAAAATCAAAGCCCCTGGATTTGCACATTTGCAAGCATTGGATTATATGTCAAAAGGCCATTTAATTGCTGATGTTGTTACTATAATAGGTACCCAAGATATTGTTTTTGGAGAAGTAGATCGCTAAGATGCTAAAAACATTTAAAGTTCTTCACGATTTAAAGTGTTTTTCTGACGGAAGTTTGCTACTAAACGTCAGTTTCAAAGGTATTAATGTTTCCAAAAATATCAATTTTAGTAAAAGTGATTTCAAACGTTTTCAAATGGAATCTACTCAAAAATCTATATTAAACCTTACTGATTCTGGAAATATAAAATACAGGAAAAAATATTTTTGGTTGAAAACCCAAAAAACTATTTAGTCATGAACAAACAGGTAATTATTTCAAATTTACGTTATTTGTCCAAAATATGTCCTTTAGAAAAAATTCAAATTTTTGACGATAATCTTATTATTATTGTGAAGCCAAATGTTTTAGTAGATATTTTAACTTTTTTCAAATACCATATTTCATATCAGTTTAAATTGTTATCCTGTATCTCAGGAGTAGACTATCCGATGAATAAATATAGGTTCAAAATTGTGTATGAATTATTGAGCGTAAGGTATAATTTTAGGATAAGAATAAAAACATTTACTCACGAACTTCTAGGTGTGGAATCTTGTGATAAACTTTTTCTCGCAGGAGGTTGGTATGAGTGTGAAATTTGGGATATGTTTGGTGTTTTTTTCAAGAATCATTCCAATTTAAAAAGAATTTTAACAGACTACGGGTTCGAAGGTTATCCTTTGAGAAAAGACTTTCCTTTAAGTGGTTTTATTGAAATGAGATACCATGAAATTGAAAAACGTGTTCTAAACGAATCTATTGAATTGTGTCAAGAGTACAGAACGTTTGCATTCCTTTCCCCTTGGGAAACTCAAAATAATACGTAAAAATTTTTTATGAAAAATCAAATTAGAAAAGATAAAACGAAAAGAAAATTTGTTTTCGAGTCTGAAAATAAATGTATTATATTAAAAAGTATTGCTAAGAATAAAAATTTATCTGACCCCAGTCGTTGGTCAGCCAATTTAAGATTAACGGATTTAAATTCCAAAACAAGAAAATCTAAGTTGGTAGACCGATGTGTCTTAACAGGTAGAAAATCTAAAATAGGAAAATCCTATAAATTCTCGAGGTTATCTTTTCTGAAGTTAGCCAGAAACGGGTGGATTTCTGGACTTAAAAAATCTGCGTGGTAAATATTTCAATTAAACTATCTTCTTAATTCAATAAGAGCCTGTCTCTATCGTCTAGTGGTTAGGACGTTATCCTTTCACGATAATAACACGGGTTCAAGTCCCGTTAGAGATAAAAGAAGTTTTATTGTTTCCAAATTTTAACGTCAATTATTTACCTGAAACCATTTTCGAATTCAAGTGTAATATTAAAAAGTTCATTTCAAATACTCTGTCATAATATTTTGTAGGGGGAATCATTTATGAATTTTTTAATTTTCGGAGAGATGACTGAGTGGTCTATAGTGAAGATTTGCTAAATCTTTGTGTAGTCAAAAATTCTATACCGTGGGTTCGAATCCCACTCTTTCCTTCGCACGTTAAAATGATCTCTGGTCTTATCAAAGAACTTAATCCTGTTTATTTTAATTTTAATGAGTCTTTATTATATTTTGAATTTCTTCCTATCCTAATTTTTTTAATTATTGCAATAGCTTTAGCTGCAATAATAGTTTCATTATCATATTTATTAGCAATTCAAAACCCTGAAACTGAAAAACTATCATCTTACGAATGTGGTTTCGAGCCATACGAAGATGCTCGAAATATCTTCGATGTTAAATTTTATTTGGTAGCCATTTTATTTATAATTTTTGATATTGAAACCATGTTTTTGTTACCTTGGAGTATTAGTCTAGCGCAATTGAGCACTTTAGGGTTTTGGTCGATGATTGATTTTATTATAGAATTAGGAGTGGGATTTGTTTACGTCTGGTATTGTGGTGCATTAGAGTGGGATTAAATAAAAGTTTATCTTATTTCATTCGAATTTTAAAGTCAATAAAAAACAATTTTATAACATTATTTACAGTTAATTTTCTCATGGCAAACATAACTCAGTTGGTTAGAGTGTTAGGTTGTGGTTCTAAAAGTCACGGGTTCAAATCCCGTTGTTTGCCTATTTTTTTTTGTTAAGTTTTATAATAAATATTTAAAGCGTTAAGGGAAAGCCTAAACATCAAACTTGAAAATTACGGACGTTTAACGACGAAACATTATAACGAGTATTATTTTACTGAGAGTTATAAATCTCCGTGTCAGAAAACTGAACTTTTTATTTAAGTTTTTTATTTTCGGCGCGAAAGCGCAGAATGTAAAATAAAATAACTCAGTGAACTGAAACATCTAAGTAACTGAGACAAAAATCAATCGAGAAGTCGTAAGTAGTGGTGAACGAAAATGACCTAGACTATTTTCCAATTTCAAATGGGAATTATTTAATATTATGCAGCCAAAGAAGGAAACATTTATATGTAGCCCTGTAAAATAACACCTATTTTAAATATATTTTTAGTAAAATGGTACAAGTCGTGTGCTGTTTAAATAATGGGGGACCACCCTCAAGTCTATAAAGTTTAGATGATTGATAGTGAATTAGTACCGTAAGGGAAAGGTGAAAATAGAATTTCATTTTGAAAAAGTGAAAAAGCGATTCTGAAACTTAACGCTGGCAAGCAGTTGAAGCTTTGTAATAAACCAAAAGTGACAGCGTACCTTTTGCATAATGGATCAACGAGTTTATTTAAGAGGCAAGCTTAAATTTTTTAATGTAGGCGAAAATAAATTAAGTTTTAAATTGCTTTTAAGTCTCTTAAGTAAGACCCGAAACTAGGTGATCTAACCATGAACAGGTTGAATCTATAACGGTAACGTTATTTGGAGGACCGAACTCGTGTATGTGGAAAAATACTGAGATGATTTGTGGTTAGGAGTGAAAGGCTAAACAAACCTAGAGATAGCTGGTTTTCTGCGAAATCTATTTAAGTAGAGTGATTAAAAACTTTATTTTGTGGTAGAGCACTCGATAAATGAAGGGAATGTAAAATTTTACTGAATTTAATGAAACTCCGAATACAAAATAAAAGAATTTAATTAAACAGACTATGAATGCTAAGATTCTTAGTCAAGAGGGAAACAGCCCAGATTATTCGTTAAGGCCCTCAAAAGTAATTAAGTGAAAAAATTGTGAGAAAATTAAGACAATCGGTAGGTAGGCTTGGAAGCAGCCATCCTTTAAAGAAAGCGTAACAGCTCACTGGTTTAGTTTTCTTGCGGTGAAAATGTATAGGGACTCAAATTACTTGCCGAAACGGTAAATTTATATTAAAATTAAATGGTAGCAGAACGTTCTGTAATTCAAAGAAAATTTATGGTGACATAAATTGGAGAAATCAGAAGTGAAAATGTTGATATGAGTAGCGAAAAACAGTGTAAAATAAACATTGTCGCCTTAAGTTCAAGGTTTCCAAAGGAAGGCTAAACCTCTTTGGGTAAATCGGTCCCTAAGAATAAGACGAAAGTCATTTATTGATTTAATGGGTTAACAAGTTATTTTTCTTGTATTTGAAAACACGTGACAAAGTATAAAGATTATTTTTATTTTATGGTAATTAAATAAAAGTTTTTTAATATTTTCTGGAAAAAGCGTTCAAAAAAACCGTACTGTAAACCGACACAGGTGAACAAATTTAGAAAATTAAGGCGCTTGAGCGAATTGTATTGAAGGAACTCGGCAAAATAACTCCGTAACTTCGGGAGAAGGAGTAGCTTTCGAAGGGCAACCTTTGAAAAGCTGGCACAAAATTGGGAACAGCGACTGGTTAATAAAACCACAGGTCTCTGCAAATTCGAAAGAAGAAGTATAGAGATTGACGCCTGCCCGGTGCTGCAAGAATAATAGAAAAAGTTTAGGCTTCGACTATAAACCCCAGTAAACGGCGGCTGTATTTCTGACGGTCCAAAGGTAGCGAAATTCCTTGGCATTTAATTGATGTCCTGCATGAATGGCGTAACGACTGTTCTACTGTCTCCAATACAACCTCAGTGAAATTGAATTCTCTGTGAAGATGCAGAGTTCCTACGGCTAGACGGAAAGACCCCGTGCACCTTTACTATAGTTATGTACTGTAATGAAAAATTTTATGTGTAGAATATGTGGAAAGTTATTAATAGATTTTTACGCAAGTAAATTATTTAAATTCTTCTGAAATACCACTCTTAAAATTTTTCATTACTCATTTTTTAAGACACTGCATAATGGGTAGTTTGACTGGGGCGGTCGCCTCCTAAAGAGTAACGGAGGCGCACAAAGGTAAGTTCAAATTAAAACACATTAATTGTAGAGCGTAATAGTATATTGCTTGCCTGACTGTAAGATTCACATATCAAGCAGGGACGAAAGTCGGTTATAGTGATCCGGTGATTCTGTGTGGAAAAGATCATCGCTCAACGGATAAAAGGTACGCCGGGGATAACAGGCTTATCACTCTCTAGAGACCTTATCGACGGAGTGGTTTGGCACCTCGATGTTGGATTATCGCATCCTGGAGTTGTAAGTGGCTCCAAGGGTCTGGCTGTTCGCCAAGTAAAGCGGTACATGATCTGAGTTTAGAACGTCGTGAGACAGTTTGGTCCCTATCTACCGTAGGCAGTAAAAAATTGAGAAGAGTAAACCCTAGTACGAGAGGACCGGGAAAAATAAACCTATGGTGTATCGATTGTTAAACCATTAGCATAGTCGAGTAGCTACGTTTATAATAGATAATCGCTGAAAGCATCTAAGCGAGAAACTAACTTCAAGATTTATTTTTTTAAAAATGTAATAGATAATTACTTTGATAGGCTTAGTGTATAAGGATTGTAAAATTTTAAAGCTAATAAGTACTAATTTTTTTTAAGTTATTATAATTTAACAAAATTTTTTCTAATGATTTTATAATAAAATAGATTTCAATTCGAAAGAATTTTTATTAATTTATGTAAATATTTGAAAAATTATTTGTATTTGAGTTTGATCCTGGCTCAGGATGAACGCTAATAGTATGCTTTACACATGCAAGTTGTACGAAATCATTTTCGTAGCGTACGGGTGAGGAAAACATAAAATTTTACCTTTTAGATTAGGATAAAACGAATCCAAATTAAAATTTGGAAAATTTATTTAATAAAATAATTGTTAATACTAAATAAAATAAAGAACAACTTATAGTTGTTCGCTAAAAGATAATTTTGTGTAAGATTAGGTAGTTGGTAATTTAAAAGCTTACCAAGCCTTTGATCTTTAGTTGGTCTGAGAGGATGATCAACCACACTGGAACTGAAATAAGGTCCAGGCCAATTTTTGGCCAGCAGTGAGGAATATTGGACAATGAACGAAAGTTTGATCCAGCAATACTATCTGAATGATGACGGCTTTTTAATTATAGGTTGTAAAATTCTTTCGTTAAAGATGATAATGACATTATTTAAAGAAGTTTTAGTCCCGGCTAATCTCGTGCCAGCAGCCGCGGTAAAACGGGAGGGGCAAGCGTTATCCGGAATAACTGGGCGTAAAGAGTTCGTAGACTGTATTGTAAGTTATTTGTTAAAACCTAAACAGTAATTTTAGAAAAGCATTTAATACTGCTATACTAGAGTTTTTCACAGAAAAGTAGAATTTCATGTGGAGGAGTGACAACCGTAGATATATGAAGGAACACCAATAGCGAAAGCAACTTTTTAGTAAAAACTGACGTTGAGGAACGAAAGTATAGGTAGCAAACAGGATTAGATACCCTGGTAGTCTATACCGTAAATTCTGAGTGCTGTAATTCAGAATATGTATTTCATTTTTCTATTTATTTTGGATTTTTTAAGCTAACGCCATAAGCACTCCGCCTGAGGAGTACGATCGCAAGGTTGGAACTCAAAGGAATTGACGGGGGCCTACCACAAGTGGTGGAGCATGTGGTTTAATGCGATAATCCGCGCAAAACCTTACCAACCCTTGAATTGAGTAAAAATTAAATTTTAACTAAAAGCTATTTCAGTTTTAATAAAATTATTTTTTATATTACAGGTGTTGCACGACTGTCGTCAGCTCGTGTCGTAAGATGTTTGGTTCATTCCTTTAACGAGCGTAACTCTTATCTTTATTAATTTTTACTAATTTTAAAAGTTTAATTTTTTAAACTTTTACAAAGCTTTAAAGATACTGACAATGATAAATTGGAGGAAGGTAAGAATCAAGTCAAGTCACTGTGGCCCTTATGGGTTGGGCTACACACGTGCTACAATGGAAATTACAAAAAGTCACGAAAGAAAAAAATCTTTAGTTAACCTTTAAAAATTTCCCAAGTTCGGATTACAGGCTGAAACTCGCCTGTATGAAGGTGGAATCACTAGTAATCGCGAATCAGCATGTCGCGGTGAATACGTACTTAGGCCTTGTACACACCGCCCGTCACATGCAGAAAATTAGTTTTATTTGAAGATTTTCATTTCAGTTTAGTTTAACAAAATTAAAATAAAATGAAAATCTATTAAGAAATTAATAATTTGGATGAAGTCGTAACAAGGTAGCTGTACGGGAACGTGTAGCTGGAAAAAAATGAAATAGTTCAGTTGGTCAGAACTTTGGAATCATAATCCAAATGTCGTGGGTTCGAATCCCACTTTCATTAAAATTATGTTTGCTAATATTCTGTTTTATTTATTTTCTTTCATATTATTATTAAGTTCTTTAATGGTTGTAATAGTTCAAAATTCTATATATTCTGTCTTATTTCTAGTTTTAAGCTTTGTTTCAGCTTCAATTATGTTGTTTTTGTTGGAATGCGAATTTATTGCTTTGATGTTCATTATCGTTTATGTGGGTGCTATCGCAGTATTATTTTTATTTGTTGTTATGATGTTAGACTTAAAAACAATTAATGCTGGGAAAGATACCATAAAATATTTTCCTTTCGGAAGTTTTATAGGTTTTGTTTTTTTAGTAGAGATTGCTTTGGTTGTCGCTGAAAATTTCAAATCAAATCCTTATGAGAGTAACTCCATATCCAATTTTCATATTAATTGGTATGAAAAAATAGACACTTTTACCGAAATTGAAGCTGTTGGTCAGATTTTATATACTCAATATGTTTTACAATTTTTAATTGCAGGTAATATACTGTTATTAGCTGCGTTAGGTTCTGTTGCTTTAACAATAAATACTGGTACTCGTAAGAATAAAATGCAAGTAATCTTCAAACAATTATCTCGAAATTATAAAAACGTTTTGTTAACCCCTGTAAAATAGGTTCACTTTTTAAATGACCATAGAAACTTTATTGTTTAAAGAGATTAGTATATTACCAGAATTATTTTTAGGAATTTCGATAATTTATTTGGTCTTATATTCTACGTTTTTGGCAGGTAATTCTCCTTACCCTTTAATACAGAATTCGTTACTTTATTTAGGGGTGCTAGTTTTATTATTAGTTTTATACTTGTTAGTCAACGAAAAACTAGATGTTTTGGAACTAAGTGTGTTTAATAATAGTATTATAAATGATTATGTAAGTTTTTTCTCAAAAACTGTTATAACTATTTTATCATTATTTTGCATTTTAATGATTCAACAGTATTTAAAAGATCAAAAATTAAACCAATTTGAGTACTTGTTGCTAATTCTATTTGCAATATTAGGGTTATTTTTACTTTGTTCATCCAACGATTTGATTACGGCTTATTTAGCTATTGAGTTGCAAAGTTTAGCTTTTTACGTTTTAGCGGCTTTCAAAAAAAATTCTACGTTTTCCATTGAATCAGGTTTGAAATATTTCATCTTAGGAGCCTTTTCTTCTAGCTTATTTTTATTTGGCTCATCCATATTATATGGAATTTCTGGAACTGTTAATTTTGAGGAGTTTAAAGATTTATTTTTTTGGGCTTTACCCGGAAATGTTGTCAATTTATCAGACGTGACGAATAATTTATATTTTGAATCTAAGGAAAATTCTCAAATAGCTTTAAATTATCCCTATTCCTTACAAAAAAAATTATTCTTCTCTAACGTTTTTTTTGATGTAAATTTATTACAGTTAGGGTTAATTTTCATTCTAATAAGTCTTTTCTTCAAATTAGCTGTAGCTCCATTTCACGTTTGGGCTCCTAATGTTTACGAAGGTTCCCCTTCAAGTTCTACTTTTTTATTTTCCGTAGTACCTAAATTAGCGATATTCGTTTTACTAATGAGGATTTTTTATTATAGTTTCTACGGAATGATAGAATATTGGAGATATTTTATTGTAGTTGTTATAATTTTAACAATTATAGTAGGTTCATTTGGTGGGTTAGAGCAACGGAAATTAAAAAGTTTACTTGTGTATAGTTCTATTAGTCACATGGGTTATTCGTTAATCGCATTTAGCACAGGTACGTTTGAAGGTATACAAATGTTATTTTGTTATTTGGTTATTTATAGTTTTTCTGGTTTATCTATATGGTCAATTTTCATATTGGTGCGTTTAAAAACTAACTACAATTCCAAACAAAATAAAGATTTAACTGATTTGTTGTTATTAGGGAAATCCAATAGCATGTTAGCACTTTTCTTCACTACAGTTCTATTATCTATAGCGGGATTTCCACCTATGATAGGTTTTTTAGTTAAAATTAGTGTGTTTTTGACTGCGATAGAGTCTTCAATGTACTTTGTAGCTTTGGTTAGTATTCTATGTAGCGTGGTGGCTACTTTTTATTATATTAGAATTATAAAAATTTTTTACTTTGAAAAATCTTTGGTCGGGAAACTCTACTATCCTTTAAACAATCAAAAATCTATTTTGATCTCTGTCCTATTTTTTTCTTTCTTATTTTTATTTATCAATCCTACTTTATTGTTCCTTCTTTCTTATAAATTTAGCTTATTGTCTGTCGTTGGGATATTTTAATTTTTTTTTAGAATACTTTACAAATAAGCATTTTTAGCTCAGTTGGATAGAGCAACAGCCTTCTAAGTTGTCGGTCATAGGTTTGAATCCTATAAAATGTAAATTTTATAGTTATCTTTTCATTTTTCCTTCACTAAACTATGTTTTACACTAAAAATTTATTATCTTATGTACTAATTTTACCATTAATAGGTGCTTTTTCATTAGTGATCATTCCAGCATCAAACAGAAATTTACTGCGATTAGTTGCTTTAAATTTTTCTTGTCTGACTTTCGTCTTATCCATAGTGTTATGGATTTTTTTTAACAAATCAATTGGAACTTTTCAATTTGTTAACAAATTTTTCTGGATTCCTATTTTAAATTTAAATTTTACTATAGGGGTTGATGGGATTTCACTTTTTTTCATTCTGTTGACTACATTATTAATTCCCATCTGCTTATTGGCTAGTTGGGATAGTATTCAAATTAATTTAAAAATTTTTTTAATTTCTTTTTTAGTCATGGAATTTTTTTTAATTGGAGTCTTCTGTATCTTAGACGTATTAATTTTTTATATTTTTTTCGAAAGTGTTCTTATTCCAATGTATTTGATGATAGGAATTTACGGTTCTAGAGAGAGAAAAATTCGAGCAGGTTACTTCTTCTTTTTATATACTTTGTTAGGATCTGTTTTGATGTTATTGTCTATTCTGTATATTTACCATCAAGTAGGAAGTACTGATTATGAAGTATTATTAACTTTTTCTTTCTCAGCGTTAGAACAAAGGCTCATGTGGTTTTCATTTTTTGCATCTTTTGCAACTAAGGTACCTATGGTTCCAGTTCATCTTTGGTTACCCGAAGCACACGTGGAAGCTCCAACTTCAGGTTCTGTTATCTTGGCCGGTGTTTTATTAAAATTGGGGACTTACGGTTTTATAAGGTTTTCTTTCCCGTTATTCCCAGAAGCATGTTTCTATTTTACCCCATTTGTTTACGCTATGTCTGTCGTTGGGATCATTTATACGTCTTTTACGGCGATTCGACAAACAGATTTCAAAAGAATTATTGCTTACACTTCTGTTGCTCATATGAATTTAGTTATGGTAGGTCTTTTCAGTTTCAATGTAATAGGTTTAGAGGGCGCTATTTTACAAAGTTTGAGTCATGGTTTTGTCGCAAGCGCTTTATTTCTGTTAATAGGAGTTGTTTATGACAGACACCATACACGAATGGTCAAATATTATGGTGGATTAGTGCATGTAATGCCTATTTACATAACAATTTTCCTTTTTTTTACGATGGCCAATATTGGGTTACCTGGAACTGGGAGTTTTATAGGTGAGTTTTTAATATTAACGGGCTCTTTTAAAGCAAATACGACAATAACATTCTTCAGCGCCACAGGAATGGTCATTGGTGGTTGTTATTCGTTATGGTTATTCAATAGAATTGCCTATGGTAATTTAAAAATTCAATATTTTAACGAATTTTTAGATTTAAACAAAAGAGAATTTTTAACCTTTCTTCCGTTAATTTTAGGTACTTTTGTTATGGGACTTTATCCTGAAATCTTTCTGGAATCTATTCATTTTAGCGTCAATATGCTAATTGAATCTATGTACTTTTAAGTTTGACTCTATAAAGACAAGTTTATGGTTTACATTTTAGAAACAGATATTACGGAGAAAAAATCGGTCAAATTTTCTTTGCAAAAAATTTACGGTATTGGAGGGAAGCAATCTTCTCTACTTTGTAAGAAAGTAGGATTCTCGCACAATTTACAAGTGGGAGAATTATCTGATGAGCAAAAACGTCAATTAATAAAAATGGTGGAACATTCCGACTTAGTAATAACAAGCGAACTGAGAAAACTTCGTGCTTTATTTTTAACTAAATTAATAAATACTAAAACTTATCGTGGGTTAAGAAAGATACGAGGCTTACCCGTTAGAGGTCAACGGACCCACACAAACGCTAAAACAGCGAAAAAACAAAAAAAATTTAGTAATTTTTAAGTTTTGGTGGTAAAACTATTTAAATTAAAATATAATTTGGTTCGAGTCCAAAGATTACTAATATTTATATAAATATGAAATCTACCTTAAAATTAAAAAATTCGGTATTTGATAGATTCTCAAACCCTGAGTTTTCTGTAGATAATTTAAAAAGTTCAAGTTTTATGGCGTCATTTGTTGTTAAAACAATTCGATGGAATAAGAATTATGTTTTAGCATTCATAGACAATCATATCATCCATTACCCTACACCTATAAATTTAACGTATGCTTGGAGTTTTGGTTCATCTGCGGGTATTTGTCTTGTTATCCAAATTTTATCAGGTGTTTTCTTAGCAATGCACTATACGCCACATATAGAATTAGCTTTCAGTAGTGTAGAACACATTATGAGAGATGTGAGCAATGGTTGGTTAATCAGATATATACATGCTAATGGTGCTTCAATGTTTTTCATTGTAGTTTATTCTCATCTTTTCAGAGGATTGTATTATGGTTCGTACATTCAACCTCGGCAACTTTTGTGGTGCTCGGGTGTTTTAATTTTAATTTTAATGATGGCAACGGCTTTTATGGGTTACGTTTTACCTTGGGGACAAATGAGTTTCTGGGGTGCCACAGTTATTACAAGTTTAGTAACTGCAGTTCCTATTGTAGGTCAGTCTATTGTAGATTGGTTGTGGGGTGGGTTCACGGTTAACAATGCTACGCTAAATAGATTTTTTAGTTTACATTTCCTTATGCCTTTTTTGATAGCCGGATTAACTTTATTGCATTTAGCTTTACTCCATAAAGATGGTTCAAACAACCCTTTAGGAGTAGATACAAGCGTAGATAAGGTCGCATTTTATCCTTATTTTGTTGTAAAAGATCTATTTGCATTTTTCTGCTTTTTAATTCTATTCGCCGTTTTTGTATTTTATTTTCCTAATTTATTAGGTCACCCTGATAATTACATTCCGGCAGATCCTATGCAAACTCCGGCGCATATTGTTCCTGAATGGTATTTCCTTCCCTTCTATGCTATTTTACGATCTATTCCTGATAAATTAGGAGGAGTTGCGGCTATGGGAGGTGCTTTAGTAGTGTTATTTTTAATTCCTTTCACCAACACATCTGAAGTTAGAAGTACTACTTTTAGACCTATTTTTAAAATTTTTTATTGGTTACTTGTAGCTGATTTTTTAATTTTAGGTTGGATAGGTCAAAAACCTGTAAAAGATGTCTATGTTATTGTTGGTCAAGTTGCTACTGTGTTTTACTTCTTATTTTTCACAGTACTAATCCCACTAATTGGAATTATTGAAACCAAATTAGCACATCACAGACACCAAAATTAAATATTTGTCGATATAATTAATTATGATTTCATTCTTAAAAAAAAACCTACATTTTTTATCTTTTGTAACTGAAAAGAGAGGACAAAGTATAATATTAACAAAAAGTATATTTGCTAATGAACAATTTAAACACCTAAAAACTCGACATTCTTGGCACCTAGTAGATCCAAGCCCTTGGCCATTAACTGCTTCATTAGGAGCTTTTTTCATGACCTCAGGTGGAGTTTTGTACATGCATAAGTATATTGGAGGGGGTCAATTACTTATTACCGGATTTATAACCATTCTATATGTTATGTACACCTGGTGGAGAGATATTGTTAGAGAAGCCACGTTAGAAGAACAACATACTTTTGCTGTTCAAAGGGGATTAAGATTGGGAATGATTTTGTTCATTGTATCCGAAATAATGTTTTTCTTCGCATTTTTCTGGGCATTTTTCCATTCTAGTTTGTCACCTGTTTTCAATCTAGGGGGTACTTGGCCTCCGACCGCAATTCAAACAATTCAAACATCAGGAATACCTTTAACAAATACATTTTTCTTATTAAGTTCCGGCGCTACAGTAACTTGGGCGCATCATGCAATTATAATTGGGGCAAAAAAACAAGCAATCGTATCGTTAATTTTGACTCTTATTCTTGCTTCTATTTTCACTTTTTTTCAAGGCGTTGAGTATTTTGACGCTCCGTTCACAATCACTGATAGTGTTTTTGGCTCGTGTTTTTATCTAGCGACAGGTTTTCACGGTTTTCATGTGTTCATTGGGACCATCACCTTGTTAGTTTCTTTGATAAGAATAGTATTTAATCACTTCACTACAACTCATCATTTTGGTTTCGAGTCCGCTGCTTGGTATTGGCACTTTGTAGATGTAGTATGGTTATTCCTTTTCATTACAATTTATTGGTGGGGAGGTGCTCATTAAATTTTAAACGCCAAAATGATGGAATTGGTAGACATACTAGGTTTAGGTTCTAGTTCTTTAATAAAGAGTAAGGGTTCAAATCCCTTTTTTGGTAAATAAGGTAACACACGTTTAAAAGGCACAAAAGTGTTTTGTAAAATTAAAATTTGTTTTTTCGGCTCTAAACAACTTCGAACATTTAATCATTGTTAAGGAACGTTCGCTGTAAGAGTCTTTCCCCCCTAAGTAAAAGTCTGATATCCATAGTTTGAAGGTTGTTGTATAAAGCTTGTTTTTACTCTGCTGATAATTATTTTCGATATATTTCATATTATTAGAAAGATCTTTATTCAGATGAAAATTAAACTTCGTTAAATTTTTATTGGGGTAATAAAGAAATCCTGTAAAATTTTTGAATTTCATATTCGTAGTATTATTAAAATTCAAAAGATTATCGTATTTATTGTTACTTGTAAAGTTAATCTTTTTAGAATAAGAAAACATTTTCCTAATGATTTGCCAATCTTCCCTAGCTTGTTTCACTGTAGAAAGAAACTTAATATTTTTTTTGAAAATTCCCTCTGTGTTCAAATAGGTACCGTTAGATTCAAAGAAGACACTGTTAGGTAGATTTATATAATTATAAGTCTTGTAAGATTTTAAAAGAGCATTGTAATGTTTACTTATAATACCATTACTTTGTTCCACAATTAATTTAGGGGAACTATTTGTTGAAAAGTAATTTAATAACTTTAAACAAATTATCTTTTTAATATTTGGTGAATTATCTTGCGTATTTATAAAATACATACTATGACTTCTTTTCACATCGTTTACGGACAAAGGCTTAAAGTTTTGTAAAAAATTGGCACCAGCTTCATTCAAAGAAGAACTTACTATATTGATGTTATTCCAATTAGGATAAAACCTATTCAAATTCTTTTTCAATAATTTAAACATATTCCTTATTTCATTGGAATCTTTTCTATTGTAGACTTCAGAACTTACGATAACCGTAGGATTTGAGCTATTTACTAGTTCTTGGCACACGAAGCTATTACCTTCTATTAAAGATTTTAGCGTATTTAAATTTAAACCGAGGTAAGTACTTGGAAAAGTTAAATCTACTGATGAGTTTATTGTAATCAATTTGAAGTTTCCTTTAAGATATCTTTTTCTTAATTGTAAATTGAGTGTGGATCCCTCATATCTGGTATTTACGCCAATCAATAAGCACATATCAGATTGATTTGTTAAGTTCTTAGGCGTATTTATTAAAAAATCAGATTCAACATCATTGTTGAATGGATTCCCGTCAGATCTTCGTAAATTTATGAAAGAGTATTTTTTAGCGAAAAGAATTAACAAATTTAAAACCTCTAAAGATACGTTGTTATCAAAAACAATTACGAAAGTATTTATTTTCAAAAAATGACGGTTCAGATGGTCCTGAAAATATAAAGTGGATATAATTTCCTCCAAAAGAATTTTCCATGTTAATGGATAATTCGTTTTTCCTTTCCCATCCGTTATAAATCCTTGCACGATTCTTTCAGGTGAAAACATTCCGTCAAAAGAAAATCTAGTTTTGTCTGATATCCAGTCAATACTCTGCGTATTCCTATTATGGCTAGGTAAAACTTTGGTTACTCTATTATTTTTCAGATATACTTGCAGGTTTGTCCCGAAACCATCGGAAAAATCTATGGAATTAATATTTTTCAATTCCCAATTTCTACTAATAAAAGGGTAAGGTTTAGAAGTTAAAGCACCAACGGGACATAAATCTATAATATTCCCTGATAACTCTGACTGAAAAGTCTTTTCAACGTAGGTTCCAATTTCACTATCCATACCTCTACCAAACATACCAAGGTCATCTACGCCTGCTATTTCACTTGCGAATCTAACACATCTTGTACAGTGAATACATCTTGTCATAACAGTTTTAACAATTGGGCCTATATTTTTATCCGTAACGACCCGTTTGAAGCTATAAAATCTTTTCTTATCTAAACCAAAAAATAATGATTGGTCTTGCAAATCACATTCCCCCCCTTGATCACAGATGGGACAATCTAATGGGTGGTTCAAAAGTAAAAATTCCAAAATATTTTCTCTGGCCTTTTTTACGAGAGGGCTATTTGTAAAAACTTCACTGTTATTTAAACAAGATTTTGCACTCATTGCACAGGAAACAACAGGTTTTGGTGAATTTTTGAGTTCTACAAGACACATACGGCAATTTCCAGAAATAGACAAACTTTTGTGGTAACAATAATGGGGTATATTTATTCCTATTGTTTCGCAATACTCGATTAAAGGGGCATTGGATTTCCAATGATCGCTTTTATAACTACTTTGGAATTCTAAAGTATAATTAAATTTAATATTATTTATATGGAAATATTTCAAAGTATAATTAAAAAAATTGGAAATGTAGCTTAATTTGGTTAAAGCGTCGACCTGTCACGTCGAAGACCGCGGGTTCAAGTCCCGTTTTTTCCGGAAAAATTTAACTTTTAAAATTTTTAACTACGTCTACTTGAATCGTATTTTTAAGTTTGTAATAAGCAGTTAAAATAGCCAAACCTATAGCTGATTCAGTTGCTGCTATAGTTAAAACAAATAAAACAAAAATATGCCCTGTAATATCATCTAAATATATTGAGAATACAACAAAATTTAGATTTACAGCTAACAACATTATCTCGACTGACATAATGGTTATCAAAATATTTTTCCTATTCAAAACTAAGCCTAAAGCTCCCGTCAAGAATAAGATTATAATGATGTTTAAAATAAAATCTATGTTGGTGATAATCATATATAAATTAACGGAATGAGTATACTAGGGCTTGAACCTAGGACCTACAGATTAAAAGTCCGTTGCTCTACCAACTGAGCTACATACTCTCCTTTTCGTTATTTAATGGATAAAATTTTAAATAAGAATTATAATGCGAAAAGAATTAAAAATGCCATCATTAACGAAAATAAAGCAATAGCTTCAGTTAAAGCAAAACCGAAAATTGCCAATTTAAATAATTCGTCTTTTAATGATGGGTTTCTTGATACACCTATTACTAGTGCTCCAAATACTGTACCTATTCCTACTCCTGCTCCTGCTAGTCCTATTGTTGCCAGACCTGCTCCTATAAATTTAGCTGCTTGTAATAACATAAAATTGAGTGTTTTAATTTTTATAATCCAAAACTTACGGAATCTCTAAAGCAGCCTTTAACTTTGATAGTTTTTTGTTTTAAGAGTTCTCATCAAATTATTTTCTCGTATTTGTCTTTTTTATTTGCAATTTTAGGTAAAAATTACAGTTTTAATAGGTAACTTCGCACCTCCGGTCTTGAAGGCAGAAATAGCTTCACTAGGGGTAGTTCCGCACAATTCAAAAAGAACACTTCCACCTTTCACGCGAGTAGCCCAATAACTGACATTACCTTTCCCCTTCCCCATCCTAACTGCCGCTGGTTTAGTGGTTATAGGCAAATTAGGGAAAATTCTTAACCATAGTTTTCCTTTTCTTTTCGTTTTTCTCGCTATAGCTTGTCTAGCGGCTTCTAATTGTCGTGCGGAAATAATTCCTGACTCAACAGTCTTCAAACCTACAACTCCGAACTTCAATTTGTTGGATCGGTACTCAAATTTTGATAATTTTCCTTTCCTTACTTTCTGGTATTTAGATCTATTTGGTTGTAAAAACATAAAAAAGTAAAAATTTTAGCTAAATTTTCTCACATATCCACAAGCTAATACCGAAAGTACCGTTCAACGTGTAGGATATCGATTGATGAAAGTCAATTTTTGAATTAAAAGATTGCGCAGGTACTGAACCAAGTTGTATTATTTTCTTTCTAGATCTGGGTGCTTTATTAAATCGACCATTTATAATTAATTTTAGTCCTCTTATGTTTGAAAAACTTGATTTAATTGATATGGAAAGAACTTCTTTCAAAAAAAATAAAAAATAATTGTGTTGTTTATTTTTCTTAAGTTTAAGTTGGTTAGCAATAAATTCTGAAAAAAGTTTTGCTGAATTTTTATGCGTGATTATACAAAATATTATACTTACAAGCTTTTTGAATAAAAAATGTCTTTGAAAACGTCTTAACTTTTTCATAAGAATTTTAAAGTTTTTCGACTGTTGTTCTAATCTTTGCATGTTCAAATTTACATTCACAAATTTTATATCTATAATTTGGTTATACTTAGGTTTAAGAAACAAATATAAACTTACACGCATTTTATATGAAAATTCTTTAAACTCATCGGAGTTCTCAAAACATTTAATATTAAATTTACTCAAGCTTTTCTTCTCGTCTTTCTTTTGGATTATATAATAATTGATAATAATATTAACGGAGTTTTCTGAGTAACTAGCTTGACAACCGTGAATTAGTAAGTGGTGGAATCTAAAAATTCGGTGTAGTTTAAAAATTCTAGTAAGATAATTTCGGATTTCTAAATCGTTGTGAATGAGTAAAGTAGACTCTTCCAAACTTTTCTCTTCATATTTGGATAACCACTCTTTATGTCCGATGCCAATTCTTAATAAGCTTGAATTTGATTTTTGACCCATTGTAATTTTAAGTGGCGTTTTTCTTTTTAAAAGAAAATTTCTTTCGCGTAGGAGAAAACTCCCCGAATTTATGTCCAATCATTTCTTCAGTAACTTTCAATTTTAAAAACTTTTTACCGTTGTGAACATTAAAAGTAAAACCGACGAATTGAGGTATTATAGTAGATCTTCTTGACTTCATTTGGATTATAGTATTTAAATTAGAACAAGTACTTTTAAAATCCATAAGTAATTGTTTTTCCACGTAAGGGCCTTTCCATTTAGTTCTGCTCATATAGTTTTGTTTATTTCTTCCTCTTTACAATTATAAATGAATTTGTTGACCGACTAGTGTTTCCACCCTTAGTAGGTTTTCCCCAGGGAGTCACGGAAGTTCTTCCTCCAGAGGTTTTACCTTCCCCTCCCCCATGTGGATGGTCTACAGGGTTCATAGCAACTCCCCGTACTTTTGGTCTTCTATTTAACCATCTAGATCTTCCGGCTTTACCTATAGTTGTTAAAGATAGAAGAGCATTAGAAACTACTCCAATTGTAGCAAAACAGTTATTCGATAAAGATCTTTGTTCACCTGAACTAAGTTTGATTCGACCAGAGTGTGTTGTCTTACCTACTAACCGTGAAAATGCTCCAGCGGATCTACTTATTTGGGCTTTTGATTTTACTTTAGGCGAAATATTGTGTATTAAACTACCTACGGGTATCTTTGAAATTTCTAAAGAATGTCCATTCTTAATTTCAGCATTACTACCTGATTTAATAATGTCCCCGATTTTCAAATTTTTCACATGGAGCATGTAATAATATTCTTTAGTGACAAAGTTGAAAATAGACGCTATATTAGCCGTTCTATAGGGATCATACTCTATACTAGTTACAATTCCTAAATCATTAGTATTACGCAAAAAATTAATTTTCCGATATTTTTTCTTGTGACCACTGCCTCTATGACGGACAGTTATTTTACCACTATTGTTACGTCCCGCTTTATTTTTACAACCAAAGTTTTGAATTTTCAGTAAAGGTTTTTTAATTAAATCTGAATTATCTAATCTTGTAAGACTTCTTTGAGATGGTGTTGAAGGTTTAAATTCTTTAAGTATCATTTTAGTACTAAATTAATTTTTTATGATTCTATTAAAAATATTTAACAAGCTAACAAAAGACAAAAGTTCTAACGGAAATATTGCGCAAATTAAATTACATCTGAAAAAACTACAGGAAAAAGTACTACTTTTAAATAAAATAAAATTGACTAAGAATTTAAAATCAATGGTAGGTTTGCTAAAATTAGAAAAAAAGAATATAACGGACAACTACCGACAAAATTTAATCACTTACATCATAAATATAAAATTTTCAGAAGTAAACACTTTAATCAACATTACTGATATAGATGGTAATCCAAAATTATCACTTTCTTCAGGAACCGTCGGCCTGAAAGGTAAGGAAAAGAGAGTGCAACCACTTGCATTAATAAGTATTTTCAAAACATTACTTATAAATGCAAAATTTTTATCAAAAAATCCCGTAGCTTTACATTTTAAAAATACAAAAGGGTATCATGAATCTTTAATTATAAATTTATTGAAAAATAAAATTTTTATTAAATCCATAAGAAGCTATAATTTACAACCACATAATGGGTGTAGGCCTAAAAAATTAAAACGGTTGAAGGGTAGCAACAATAGATAATTTCCGAAAGAATGACTGAGTGGCTAAAAGTGGCAGATTGTAAATCTGTTAGGATTTTTCCTACCGTAGGTTCGAATCCTACTTCTTTCAATAAAAATATTTTCCCCAGTCGAAATATAACGCAGTCTGGTAGCGTGTCTGTTTTGGGAACAGGAAGTCATGTGTTCAAATCACATTATTTCGATTTTCTAGCGACTAACTTAAGTAACGAGCCTTTAATGAATCTATTTAAAGATTTATTTAATATAATTATATTGTTACGGTAATCCAAAGTTACAAGGTTTTGAATTTGGTTTCTAGAGTAAATTTTATTATTCAACTTCAAACCCAAAAGAAGTAACAATGGGTTAAGATTTAATAATTTATTTGTCAAAATATTTTGGGAATTAAATTTCTTAAAATTAAAGAAAATAATAGGACCATTAATGGCTAAAGTAAAAACTTTGAAAATAGACAATTTTAAAAAATTTATTGTTACGGTGTTGTGAGTTTTGTAGTATTGTAAATTTAAGTTCGCAAAAGTTTGTTCCATTTTCACCCAGTTGTTTGAATTTAAAGTTGCATCAGTGGAAATTAAAAAAAAATTTTTAGTCTTGAAAAAATTCTTAGTCTTATATAATTTTAAATCTTTTATTTTAATTTTCATTTTATGTAATAATGAATTATAGGCTTAGTAGGAGTTGAACCTACGACTAAACCGTTATGAGCGGTACATTCTACCACTGAATTATAAGCCTTGAAAAACATAAGTCCAAAATAAAAAATCATGGGTACTTTAAGCTTAGGTCAATTAATCATAATATTGTTATTAATCGTTTTAATTTTTGGTGATTTTTCAAAATTATCCCATTCGATAACTTCTTTATTGAAGAAATTCAATGCTAAAAATATTTTCAAGAAAAGAAGCAAAAACAGGAAAAAAGGGAATTGAACCCCTGACCTTTGGTTTTGGAAACCACTGTTCTACCGACTGAACTATTTTCCTTGTCCACATTACCAACAATTATAATCCATGTTTTTCAATTATTTTTCAGAAATCAAAAACCGTACATTTTTAATTATAATCTTATGGGTTTCCGTGACTTTGACTTCATATTTTTATAAAGAAACTTTATTGTTTTTACTAATTAAACCTTATTTAAAGTTTTTATCCAATGGTTCTTTTTATTTTATTTCTACTGATTTAACTGAAATCTTTTCAGTATATATACGAGTCTCGTATTTTGTGGCAAATCAATTATGTATTTTTTCTTGTTTTTATCAAACATTAATCTTCTTAACTCCTGGATTATATGAACAAGAATATAAAAAATTACGTAATATTATAATCATAGGAACTTTCTTTTGGGGTCTGAGCTTCATAATGTTAAATTTTTTCTTGCTTCCAAATATGTGCCAATTCTTTTTAAGTTTCCAGCACACCACTGATAATCAAGCAGTTAGTCTATACTTCGAAGCGAAAATTATGGAATATCTTGATTTTTATATTTTACTTTATTATATTTGTTCTGTCAATAGCCAATTATTTTTAATTGTTTTCATATTACTAGAATCATTGGCGGACAAAATAAGATTTATAAGAAAATCTAGGAAAGTTATTTACCTAATGTTTTTAATTTTAGCAACATTTATAACTCCTCCTGATATAATAAGCCAAATTTTAATAGGATCGTGTTTCATATGTGCTTATGAGGTAATTATTCTCGTCATTCTCTCGAAGGCACACCTATTGAAAAGTTTAATTAGGTAACCAATTAAAACTTATTAGAAAACCCACTGTGAATATTAAATACCCTAAAGAAAGTGGCAAAAAAGATTTCCAACCAATGTGCATTAACTGGTCATATCTATAACGGGGTAAAGCTGCCCTAGTTAAAATGAAAAAAACAACGCCTATAACTATTTTCAAAGACAACCAGAAACTTCCAGGAAGTACGTTGAAGGGAGGGATATTAAATAATGGTAGCCAACCACCTAAAAATAATAAAGATGAAAAAGTAGCCATTAAAAGCATATTGGCGTATTCGCCTAAAAAAAATAACCCAAAAGTCATTGCAGAATACTCAACATTATAACCTGAAACTAATTCAGCTTCTGCTTCAGGTAAGTCGAAAGGATGTCTATTAGTTTCAGCAAGCATAGATATATAAAATAAGACGAACATCGGAAATAGAGGAATTATGAACCATACATTTTTTTGGGCTAATACTATGCCACTTAGATTGAATGTTCCAGTACAGATGCATACGTTGACAATAATAAATCCTATAGAAACTTCATAAGAAATCATCTGAGCAGCCGAACGTAAACAGCCTAAGAAAGGGTATTTAGAATTACTAGACCAACCAGCAAGTACAATTCCATAAACGCTTAAGGAAGATATAGCAAATAAGTATAAAACTCCTAAATTGATATCAGATATGACAATTTTCTCAGAAAGAGGGATTACGGACCACCCTATTAAACTGAGAACAAATGTCAAAATAGGTGCTAATAGGAAAATATAAATGTTGGAATTACTTGGTAAAATAGTTTCTTTAATAAATAATTTTAACCCATCAGCTAAGGGTTGCAGAAGGCCTACAAACCCTATCACATTGGGTCCTTTCCTTCGATGAATACTACCCATTAATTTTCGTTCTGCAATCGTAAAATAAGCTACAGAGATTAGTAAAGGAACAACTATTGCGAGAATTTTTAAAATAATGCAGATTATTATAATCATTTAGTTTGAATTTTTAGTAAAAGGCTGAAATCGGATTTGAACCAATATTGAAAGATTTGCAATCTAACACATTACCAAATTATGTTATTCAGCCTTTTCTGCTTTAGGAAGAAAAGATAAGGAGGGATTCGAACCCTCGGTATTTTTCAATACAATAGTTTTCAAAACTAACACTTTAAGCCACTCAGTCACTTATCCTGTAATAATTCTGGGAAGCAAAAGAAGGGACTTGAACCCTTACTCTAACCTTGGCAAGGTTATACTCTACCAATTAAGTTACATTTGCAAAAATAAAGTTAAATAATTTTATAAGATTTTAAAAGAAATTTTAAATAGTTATTCATGGAGCAATTTGTAACAAAACAAATATTTAAACCTTTTAGATTTTTGAAAAACTTGTAGTTATTCTCTAACTTGCCAAAGGCTAGAATATTTTCAATTTTAAATGCATAATGCACTTTTGTTTTACTTTTAAAATTAACTGGGAGTTTTCTTGTTTTTGGTAAAAGTTCATTTAAAATTTTAAATAAAAAGTACAACATCATTTTTTTACGTAAAGTAATCTTGCAACCTATAGGGTCACCTTTACGGATTTGTAACGTAATATTTGACAATTTAGATTTTGTTATAGCAGGTTTTTGCGCTGTAATTAATTCTAGAGCAAGTAAAGCTGACAATAGTGTTTTAAAATTATACTTCTTAAATCCGAAATTTAAAACAATTTTTTTCAATTTGGGCAGATTCAATAAATTTTTATGGTTAAATTTATTTAATGAGTCGTGCCTTATAATGTTTTCATAATAATTATGGAGTAAATACATTTTAAGGAAATTTAAATTGTTTTTGAAGAAATATTTGCAAATTTAGCAAATTTCCCTTTACGTAATTTTGCGGGAAATGGACCTATAATTCTAGTAGCAACTGGTTTTCCTTGCTTATTTATTAAGCTGACTGAATTTGTTTGGAAAGAAAAGCTGGACCCATCTTTCTTAGTTTGATTGGATTTTGTTCTAAGAATAACCGCTTTATAAACGTCTCCTTTCTTAACCTTAGACGTCAATTTTGATTTGTTTCGTAAGGTTATTATAGAAACGATAATAATATCGCCCAGACGTGCAAATTTCTTTTTGAATCCTCCCAAAACTTTAATACATCTAACAATTTTTGCGCCTGAATTATCGCTAACTTTAAGTAATGTTTGTTGTTGAATCATAATAATTAATAAATTTTACTTCAGAGTTTAATGTATTTGTAGCTCAATTGGATAGAGCGTTGGATTTCGGTCCCGAAGGTTAAAGGTTCAAATCCTTTCAAATATATTTTTCTTAAGTTTTCAAAGTCCTTCACATCTAAAATTTTTATTTTCGATAATTTCTTTGAAGAAGTTCTTCCTATTGGAGTGAAAATAATATATACGGAACGTAAGCTTACTTAAATCTCAATCTCCCTAAAAGTCGGCACTTGCCTAAGATTAAATAAACCAACGATAATGGGCGTATTTTTTTTCTAGGAAAGCACTCTTGTAAGTTTCTTTTTTCTTTTCTACGCTTGTTCCTTCTAATTTAGATACGTTAATCAATTCTAAGTTCAATTTTTTATAAAAAGATAGCGGAATTTTAATTTCGCTACTCTTAAGTATACTTTTTATCCCACAAGAGAATTTTAAAGGGGCAGCTATTAAAAGTGGAAATTTTATTACGTTTTTTTTCCTACGTTTAATTGTTTTTATTATTAAGACAGGCGAGACATTCACTAATGCTAACTTCAGAATTTCTTTAAAATTTTTCTTACGCTTAGTTTTCTGTAGAGCTTTTGAACTTTTCAAAACTATTTTCTCCGATGTCTGTTTCTTCCCACCATTCATTAAATGGTTTAGTAACTTGTTTTTTATATTAAACATATTTTGACGTTTTTTTAGTACCGTATTTAGAACGTGAAGTTTTTCTATTCTTTAGACCTGAAAAATCCATTCTGCCTCTAATTAAAGTGTATTTAATTCCGGGTAAATCCTTTACTCTACCACCTCGAACTGCCACCGTAGAATATTCTTGAAGATTATGCCCTTCACCAGGGATGTATGCTGTTATTTTTTTCTCATTAGTTAAACGCAATCTCACTAATTTTCGTAGTGCCGAATTGGGTTTCTTGGGGGTTCGCAAGAACACTTTTATACAAATCCCTTTCTTTTGGGGGCATGAAGTTAACGCAGGAGTTTTATTTCTTCTGATTTTAGGAATTCTTTTTTTTTTACACAATTGATTGATAGTAGGCATATATTTTTGTTTTGGACTTAAAATTTAAAAACAAATAAGAAAGCTGTAGACAAAAAGGAATTGTATCACAAATTCTTGGACGAAATTCTCATTGTACACACTGCTTAAAGTGAACAAATTAAAGAATAAGCAAAGAATTACCAAACTGGTAAGACAATAACTACTCAGTTTTATTAAAGTTGACTTCAAAATTACCGTTCTATTATTAGTAATTGGAAAATTAAACAATGAATAAAATAAAAAAATCGAGATAATAAAGCTTTTATTTAGTTTATTGAATAGTAAAAAAGGTTGGAAAATAAAATAAACGTCAAACCAGCTGAATACTGAAAAAATCTTGTAAATCAAAAGGAAGATAATACAAATATAACAAAAAATAGTTATAAAATTCTTTTTAACTGTTTGAACTATTCTTACTAAATTATCCTGATAAAACTGCAAAATTAATAAGTATATCAGAAAGGCTAGTAAGAATAATAAATTTATGAACTCGACAGCTGTCGTAAAATAAACTGAAAAAATTATTTTTTTCATACTAATCCATATATTACAAATTAATTTTCTAAAGTCATTGTTTATTATGAAAAATTTACCGGAAGTTTGGGAATAGTTTTCAAACACATGTTCCACGAAAAACCAGCCAAAAACTCGTTCAATCAAAATCAAATGGTTGAAATCAACTCCGTTCGTTAATTTTAACAATAGATAAGATACAAATAAACTCATTAATTTTCCAATACTTAATAATAACATCTAGGTTAATATTCTATTACTTATTACCGGAATTGAACCGGTACTCTTTAAAAAGAATCAGATTTTAAGTCTAACGTGTCTACCAATTCCACCAAATAAGCTTACAAAAATTGTATTGAAAAAATGCCACAATTCGATCTTTTAACACTAAATACTCAAATATTCGGACTATTAATTAGTTTATATTTCTTTTATTATTATTGTATTACTGGAAGTATTTCTTATTTCATAGACATCAAAAAATTAAGAACAAAAAAGTTATTGAAAAACAACAAATCTATCACAGCAATCCACAAGGATTTAAATTACAATTTACTTTTAATTAATAATTGCTATTTAAATTTTTTGAAATAAAGAAACTTAGCGAAGGGGATATAACTTAATTGGTAGAGTGTATGCTTTGCAAGCATAAAGTTATCGGTTCAAGTCCGATTATCTCCATTTGAATGACTCTCCAAGTTGGATTTGAACCAACGTCCGAATGGTTAACAGCCATTCGCTCTACCGCTGAGCTATTGAAGATTCTTTAATTAGTGTAGCGGTTTATTATACCATTTAAATTTAACCAAAAAGGAAAATTAGTGGAAGGAGAAGTGTGTTTTACGTCGTCTACTATCATTATCTGTAATATTCTATAATTTATTTGTAAATATTTCGGAGGTATGGGCCATATCTCAGAATTTCCTATATAAGATTTAATTAGGCTGTGAATTTTCTTAGAAAAACCCACAGTATCTCCTTCTTTCAACAATAATCCTTTCTTCTTCGTCACTTTTCCATTCACAAGTACATGACCGTGGGAGATAAGTTGTCTAGCGTTTCTAAAACTTAAAACAAAATGGGATCTGAATAAAGTAGAATCTAATCTTCTCTCAAGAAATTCTGTCAGGAAAAAACTAGGGTTTAAGTTAATTTTTGATACATTGGACTTGGTTAAAGATTTCTTAATAACGGATTTGATAAATTTTTCGGACAAACCTCCGTAAAATAACTGAAATCTCTGTTTACTCAAGAGATTGTCTTTAAACTTTCTTGTGAAAAACTTTGTGAACCGTGGGATATGGTATGAATGTTGGTTAAAATTTCTGAAATAATTTTTATGGTAAAACGTCGAACCATTCATTTTAATTTTCGCTTTCCGAGATTTAACAACTGCTTTATTCAAATAATGGATTAATTTTTGCCATTTTTGCTTTTTGAATTTTAATAGCTTTTTACGATTTTGTACGTTCTCCCTCAAATTTAGAATTTGTTTATAAAGGGGTTTATAGTAAGAATGTTTTTTGACGATCATAATTAGAAAAGTTTGAAAATGTCCTTAAACAATTTAAAATTTTTTTTCTTAGGTTTCTTCAAAATAGAATATATTAGAAATAAATAAAATTTAGCCAATTTTTTGGAAATAAATTCATTCTCCATATTATAACTTAATTTATTTTTTTCTATAGGTAAAATTTTACCAAAATTTATCACAGGAATATTTGACTTATGAAATTCAGTTAAAGAGCCTGAATTTTCCGATGAGTCAAATATAACAACTAAGTCAGGAATTTTTTTGATGGTAAGTAAACTTTTAAGTTCTTCCTTTCGAACACAGTTCAACTTTAAATATTTGAAAATAGATCCTTTATTCCTAATTAAGCCATTTATCCAAATATTTTTAGGTATAAAGTAGTGTTTCGATAATTTAAGAATCTGGTAAATCTTTTTATGCTTAACGGTAGGTAAACCCACAAAAAGAATTGTTTGGTGTTTGTAATGGTATTGGTAAATAACACGTAAAACTTTTTTTAAGCGTATTTGCAAACGTGTTAATTTTTCTTTGCTAAATGCAGTAATTAACTTTTTATTTTTAAAATAATGAGACGTTTGGTACTTTAACAAATATAATTTAATCAATTGGTAGTTTTTTCCCATAAATACTTTTTAAATTTTTTTACCTTCTTTCAAAACAATAATTTCATTGTCATAAGAAATTCCTTTCCCCTTATAGGGTTCTGGTATTTTGAATTTTCGAATTTTTGCAGCTGTTTGCGCGACTTCTTCGTAACAATTTCCTGAAATGAATATTTTAGTAGATTTGTGTTCTCTTATTTTAATATTTTTTGGAATTTTAAAATAAATATCATGGCTATACCCTAATTTTAAACGCATTAAATCTATGTTGCCTTTCTTAGTAAGGAAGATACGGAATCCTACTCCTGTCAACTTTAACTTTTTACAAATATTAGTAGAAATCTCTAAAAACATTTTTTTTATTAAAGCTACTGCAGTACCCCTTAACATGTCCATCTTTTTCTTATTCTTATTATCCATTTCAGTGAAAGACTTGTTCGTTACTTGAATGATCTTTTTAGGATTCAAAATTTTAATTCTAACATCTAATTTCAGTAATTTTTGACCTAAAACTCCCCTAGCCAAGAGAATTTTTTTCTCATTGCAATAAAAAACTGACACCGATTTTGGGACCTTAATAAGATAGCGTTTTAATAAACTTTCCATTTATTTGACCATAACTAAAGGTTCCCCTCCCAAATTTAATTTTTTGCAGTTGTCTACAGACATTACTCCTTTATTTGTAGATAAAATTACTATTCCATTATTAGGATCAAATTTCCACAACTGTTTTACTGAAAAATACACACGTAGCCCAGGCTTTGATATTAATTTTAAAGAATTGATAACAGGCTTTCCTTTTTTGTATTTTAAAAAAATTTGCAATTTTTCTGGGTTGACGGTTGATATTTTATAGCCTAAAATAAAACCTTCATCCCATAAAACATTTAACAAAGTTTCGCAAATCTTTTTTCTGTTTTGTAGTACAAATCCTTTTCTCACAATTTGACCATTTTTAATATTTGCAATCATATTACTTAAATAATTTTTCATAATTAAAATTTTTGGACTTAAATGATTTGTCTAGAGACAGATTTGAACTGCCGACTTAAGGATTTTCAATCCTTCACTCTAACCAACTGAGCTATCTAGACTAATTATTTTTTCAATAATGTTTCTCCGTAAATATCAAACAACATTAAGTAGTTTTTAAATCTTTTCTCCCTCTGGCTTTCATAAAAATTAAAATTTGGTAAACTTTTCAATCCTTTTTTATCTTTATTGTTATTTAAGATATAACTATTTGGATTAAATGTAGACTTATAATTTTCCCTAGGCGTGACTTTCCCAGAAAAAAAATTCACTTTTAATTTAACATCTGAAAACAATTTGGATTTTATAATTTTTAATATAGATAATAACCAAAGTATTTGGTAAGAAAATATCGTTAATTGTCTTTTATAGTAAAAATACTCAAATTGTTCCTGTGCTTTTTTGTTTACATGAGGAGATTTTAATATACTAAAGAATTTACGCTTTGTCTTTCGCTGAAATAGTATTTTAGATGCTCGTACTTTTAATTTTTCATTTGAATATACGTTTGTAAAAAAATTTAAAAATTGCTCCATGGACTTATAATTTTTCGAATAAATATGTATGGTAATGAACATAAAAATTAAATTTAAATCAAAATTTAACAGATAAATAAATACCTATTAATGAGATAAATTGATACTATCGTTTAAATAAATACAAGTTAAAACAGTAAATACGTACGCTTGAATTATAGCTACACCTAATTCTAAACCCATTAAAAGTACTAACACTAACAACGGAACAATATGCATTACTGCTAATAAATCTTCTAATAATAACATACTCCAAGCAAAGCCAACAATCACCTTAAGAAGTGTATGACCGGCCATTAAATTTGCAAAAAGTCGAACCCCTAAACTAATTGGCTTGAAAATATATGAAATAAGTTCGATTGGAACTAACAATAAAGCCAAACCAAAACCTGTATTTGCAGGTAGAAAAACTGAAAGTATTTGGATTTTATGGTGTTGGATACAAATGATTATTACCCCAATAAAAATAGATAAAGATAAAGTAAAAGTCACAATCAAATGGCTAGTTATAGTAAAACTATATGGAATTAAACCTATTAAATTATTGAAAAGAATAAAACTAAATAAAACCGAAATGAACGGAAAATATTTTTCTCCTTCCACGTTTAAATTGTCAAAAACTAATTGAGCAGCAGTTTCGTAAGTAATTTCTACTAAAACTTGCCAACTATTTGGCATTAAATAAAAACTTGTTTCACCAAGAGAATCTACGTTACCACTAAAGCAAAAAACTATCGAAATAAATATTAATAATGTAATAATATTAATGAATAACATATTAGTCAATGAAAAATCTAAACAAAACAACTTTATGGAAAATAAAGAAATAATTTGAAACTGCTCTAATGGGGTTAATAACATTTTATTATTATATATTGAAGGTAAGAATCGAACTTACATTTTTGACCATAATAACAGTAATGAGCTACCAAATGCTCTTCGACAATGAAAGATAAAACAAATTTTTAATCTGAACTTTTAATATTCTTATTTGTCAAGTAGAAACTCGAAATAAGGAAAATGATGAAAATTCTGAAATCAACATAATCACCAAAAATTACCCAAAATTGCCGAACCCCTAGTAAAAGAGTAGTACCTACAAGAATTAATAACGTGTAATGGTAAATATAATTCGTTTGGGTTTTGTATAGCTGGAAAGATTTTTTTGAAATCACTTGGGATAATCCCATGGGACCAAAAACCTCTATGATTCCCCTATCAATAATTTTGTAACTTACGTTATACCCAAAAGTGAAGAAGAATTGCCCCAAGTACTCATTATAAACTTTATCAAAAAACCATTTTTTATTAAGAAAGTTATAGACTTTTACACCGTAAGAAGATATTTTTAATTGAAATAAAATTTTACTACCAAAAGTATAAAAAAGAAATGATGATAAAGTCCCACAAATACTTAAAATAACTGGCAATAATTTGAAAGAATGTGGTATGAATTCAGCGTCAATTCTATTCATGTTTTCCGGTAAAGTGTAAATGGCGTTTCCCCAAAAATCACTTCCTAAACCGATAACCATATCTTTCGCATAAAAACCTAAAAACATACTTGGAACAGAAAGAATCGCTAATGCTATGCATATTTGGTACGATGAATCGTATGCAGCACAAATGACGTGTTTATAACCATTAGGTTTAGATAAAAATGTTAAACACACAAGTCTGGTGGAATAAAATGCCGTTAAAAATGCACCCATAGAACCTAAAATATAACTAAAATGTCCATGTGGGAGATATTTTCCATAAGCAACTTCTAAAACAACATCTTTAGAATAGAACCCTGTTAAAAACGGAAATCCTATTAAGGCCAGTGAGCCAATTGCCATCATCGAATATGTGAAAGGAACCAAATTCTTTAAACCCCCCATTTTTCTCATATCTTGCTCATCAGCAACTGCATGTATGATTGAACCTGCTCCTAAGAAAAGTAGTGCTTTAAAAAAGGCGTGGTTGGCTAAATGAAACATACCAACTGAATAATTAGAAAGACCACAAGCGAAAATCATATAGCCTAATTGACTACAAGTGGAATAAGCTATTACTCGTTTTAAATCATTTTGTAATAACCCTACCGTTGCCGCAAAAAAAGCTGTACAAGCACCTAAAATAGTAATGAATTTCAACATTTCTGGACTGTATTCGTATATTGGAGAGCTCCTAACAATGAGAAAAACTCCGGCTGTTACCAAAGTAGCTGCATGAATTAAAGCCGATACAGGCGTAGGTCCTTCCATTGCGTCAGGTAACCAAGTATGTAATCCTAATTGAGCCGATTTACCTATTGATCCTATGAAAAGTAAGAAACCAATAATATCAATCAAATTAAAACTCATATTTAGAAAAACAAATTGCTCTTCGATGAATAACGGAGTTAAAGCAAATACTGTAGCATAATCAACAGCTTTATATTTAACAAAAATGATTAAAATCCCTAAAACAAGCCCAAAATCACCTATCCGATTTAAAACCATAGCTTTAATTGCAGCTTTATTAGCCTGTATCCTGGTAAACCAAAAATTGATTAACAAATATGAGCACAAACCAATCCCTTCCCAACCCAAGAACATTTGGATATAATTGTCAGCTGTAACTAAAATTAACATAAAAAATGTAAATAACGACAAATAGGACATAAATCTAGATAAGTGCGGGTCATGTGCCATGTATTCCGTAGAATATAAATGGACTAACGAAGATATGAAGGTAACAACGCAACACATGGTAACAGTTAAACTATCAAATAGAAAACCCCAATCTATATTCAACATTTCAGAATCTACCCAATTCATTAATTTTATATAAACAGGAGAACCAATTAATGCAACTTCATAAAATGCAAAAGTGGAAAGTAAAAACGTCATTACTAAACAACTAACAGAGACTATCGAAGAGCCTTTAGGCCCTAATTTTCGACCAAATAAACCAGCCGTTAACGACCCAATTAGAGGTAAAAATACTAATACTAAATACATATTTTAATTTATATTTTTTTAAATGATAACGGACTCGAACCAATAACATTTTCGTTGTAAGCGAAACGCTCTACCAATTGAGCTAATCATTTGTGTTCTCACTATTTTGCAGTGTAAAACAGATTATTTGTTTTACAAAATCTTTAAAATTAAGCTACTTTTCTGTTAGAATGAAAAGCTTCAAAAACTACAAAGAAGAAAAACAATGATGAAATAACTGAAACATAAGATCCCCAAGACGCTATCTTATTAAACGTTGCATAAGCATCTGGATAATCAGGAATTCGTCTTGGCATACCGGCTACCCCTAGAAAATGCATAGGGAAAAACGTTAAATTTACACCAATGAAAAATGCCCAAAAATGAATTTTACCTAAAATTTCGGAATATGTTATTCCTGTAATTTTATCAAACCAGAAATAAACACCTCCTAACATTGAGAAAACTGCACCCATACTCAATACATAATGGAAGTGAGCTACCACATAGTATGTGTCATGTAAAGCAATATCAATACCGGAATTTGCTAAAACTACCCCAGTGACACCACCAACAGTAAATAGGAAAATAAACCCTATAGCGAATAGACCTGGAGTTCTTAAATCGATAGAACCTCCCCATAAGGTTGCTAACCAGCTGAAAATTTTAATCCCTGTAGGAACTGCAATTATCATTGTAGCAGCTGTGAAATAAGCTCTTGTGTCAATATCTAAACCAACAGTATACATATGATGGGCCCAAACAATAAACCCTAGTACTCCGATTGAAAACATCGCGTAAACCATGCCGAGGTAACCGAAAATAGGACTTCTAGACATACTTATTATAATATGACTAACAATTCCGAACCCTGGTAAGATTAGGATATAAACTTCGGGATGACCGAAAAACCAAAATAAATGTTGGTATAATACCGGATCTCCTCCTCCAGCTGGATCAAAAAAAGTTGTATTGAAGTTACGATCCGTTAATAACATGGTAATTGCTCCTGCTAATACTGGCAACGACAATAATAATAAGACAGCCGTAATTAACACAGCCCAAACAAATAAAGGTAATTTATGGAAAGATAAACTTTTAACCCTCATATTTAAAATAGTACAAATAAAATTAATTGCACCTAATATGGATGATGCACCTGATAGGTGTAAACTGAAAATAGCTAAATCAACAGCACCTCCTGAGTGAGAATTCCCACTTGACAAAGGAGGATATACAGTCCAACCCGTTCCAACACCTGCTTCAGATAAAACAGAAGCAATTAACAATAACAATGAAGGGGGGAGTAACCAAAAACTGATATTATTCATTCTTGGAAACGCCATATCCGGAGCTCCTATCATTAAAGGAACAAACCAATTTCCGAACCCGCCAATTAAGGTAGGCATAACCATGAAAAAAATCATTACAAACGCGTGGCCTGTAACGATAACATTATACAACTGGTGGTTGTACTCTAAAAAACTACCATTAGGTTGGTACAATGTTATTCGAATATACAAAGACAAAGCGGTACCTGCTACACCAGAAATGGCACCAAATATTAAATATAAAGTTCCAATGTCTTTATGATTTGTCGAAAAAAGCCATCGCACTACAAATGAATAAATTCGATTTACAACGCTAATATTTCCGCTAGTAATCGCCATATTAATTATAAATATTTGGTATTTGAATGGGGAAAAACAGAACAAATTACTGAAAAATTTTAATGGTGTCTTTAAATAAACTTGGCTTTTCTGGTAAGATTTGTTTAAATTAGACCCACTTATTTACAGAAACAACTATTTTACCATAACTATTCTTCATAATATTAATATATAATTGGTTTTTTTGCCGAAGAAGATAAATAAATTAACGGCTTTAAAAGTTTTAATTATAATAGTTTCTTAGTATTGGCCAACCCCATAAAATAATTACCTTAATTTTTCGTAAGCAATCGAAAAATTAATTTACGTTTTCATAACAGTAACGTTATGAAAAAAAGTATTCCGAAAAAAAAAAGCAGGACGGAGAGTATATTGGGATAAGAGGATTTGAACCTCTGAATACTCGTACCAAAAACGAGGGCCTTACCAACTTGGCGATATCCCAAATTCTAGTCTTAAAAAATTGAACAACTCTTGATTATCCTAACTCTAATTTTGTCATTATGTAATGGTGAAATTGTAACGTAGGTAACGAAACAACTACAATAGGCATAAAACCATGATTCACACCACAAATCTCAGAACATTGTCCAAAGAATACTCCAACTCGTTTAATGAACAAATTTAGTTGGTTTAATCTACCAGGGCAAGCATCTACTTTCAAACCAAATGAAGGTACGGTCCAGCTATGTAATACGTCAGCAGCAGTCACTAGTAATCTAAGATGTGTATTGGTTGGTAGTATTACTCGCTTATTAGTCTCTAACAAACGAAAATAACCTTGTTTTGTTTTCGGTAACCCGTCTAAAACCATCATGTAACAAACATACTTCAAACTTTGTTCTTGTTTTTGGCATGAATTGAAATCCGAAATTTCGTAGCTCCAAAACCATTGGTGTCCTAAGATTTTTAAAGATAATTCCGGTTCTGCAATTTCATCCATAGCGTATAGTAAAGTGAAAGAAGGCGTTGATAATATTAATAAAATTAACGCCGGAACTGAAGTCCACACAATCTCTAATTCTTTCGAATGTATAAATTTTGAACTATGCGCATTATTAAATTCAACATAATAATAAATGGTAGAAAATAATAACCAACCAACAAATAATATAATAACGGTCAATAAAAATAACAAATGTTTATTGAAAAGTAAAATTCCTTCCATAGTAATACTGGCAGGATCGTGTAAATAAGTTTGCCAAAAAGCTGGGCTGTCACAATTTGTTTTTGATATCATGTTTAACATTTTCGTGCTTTCGAAAAAAAAGCTATAACATAAGGCAGATGAGAAAAACCAAGATAAATATTGCCAGGCTATTTTGTAGAATCTCTTCATGTAGAATCCAAATTGAAAGAATGAAACATTTATAATTTAACTAACAAAACGGTACACAAAACGTAACATCCATTACTAATAGAGTTTTTGATTATAAGGAGAAATTGGCATCGTAAAAATATATTTGGAAGCAGAAATACAGACAAATACTTCACTTGTTTAAATAATTTAACGCAAAGAAAAAATAAAATAAGGTTCCCATTTTTACTACCCACTCTTTTGAAATTTTCTTGAAAGATGATAAACACGTTTGAAAATAACTAAATTAAAATTACATTTTTTTCTTCCAAAAAAAAAATTAAAATTAGTCAACGTCTACCCATTTGAAAAAGCCTGTGTAAGGAAAGAATATAATTGTGGAAACGCTTTTCTGAGAAAAAATATGCGCGTTACCATCTAGTTTAATGTAAATTTTATTTACCAACACTGGTTACCAACAAAAGTAAGTAAATACCTGTTTGGCATCCATTAGCCTTCATCTAACAGAGCGTATATTAGCCTTTAATTTTAGAAAAGTTTTATTTTCAAACCTTATTTATCAACCCTGATTACCCACCTTTAAAAGTAAGTGAATACCTGTTTGGCATCCATTAGCCCTCATCTAACAGAGCGTATATTAGCCTTTAATTTTAAAAAAGTTTTATTTTCAAACCCTATTTATCAACCCTGATTATCCACCTTTGAAAGTAAGT
>MDTF01012310.1_pt1 | contig 37698 bp, 33 predicted proteins | sample 811191 | NCBI WGS metagenome assembly MDTF01 (sample SAMN05326649, study PRJNA326480) | marine metagenome | isolation source: seawater | place: Southern Ocean | collected 2011 | reverse complement strand
GGCGCCGGTAAAAGGACAGAGATACAACTGTGTCCTTTTACCGAGCACAAAAATCACAAGTGGTGGTACGCTTAAGTACTTGGAAAAAGGACAGACTTGGAACACAAAAGTGGGTCAAAATTCAACAAAGTGAAAGTATTTGGCAGAAAATCACGTCTAAGTATGCACTTGAAAATTCTGTAGGTTTTCTGTAAGTGGGTGTCAATTCAATGTGGTGCAATCGTGTTTTGTATGGTGTATAAAAAAGTACTACTGTATTTTGTACAACAATGTCCAAGACGACTGATCCTCGAAGCACCAAACAAAGATCCAAACACCGTGCGTCTGTCCGAGGCACACGCCAAACCCAACGCCAAAAAAAGGCAGCCCACAAACGTCAGAGGTCTGCGGAGAAGAAACAACATGACCTTGCTGCACAGCAACGTGGCATTTTGCTGCAGAAGCAGCGCATAGCTGCAGCACACTATTCGTCTCCAATTGAGGTGCGCAAGCGCAAAGAGCAGTCCAAGAGAAACAAGCTCGAGAACAAGCTCAAGCATACAAAGTCCAAAAAAAAGCGTCAAAGGACGAGGGTTAAAAATTAATGTTGAACTGACACTCATCTACAGAAAAGTTACAGAATTTTCAAGGGCATACTTAGACGTGATTTTCTGTCAAATATTCTCACCTTGGTCTTTTTCGACCCACTTTTGTGTTCCAAGTCTGTCCTTTTTCCAAGTACTTAAGCGTACCAAGGGTCCAAGATTTTGGCGCCGGTAAAAGGACAGAGATACAACTGTGTCCTTTTCCCGAGCACAAAAATCACATGTGGTGGTACGCTTAAGTACTTCAAAATACACCGGACTTAGAACATAAAAAACACTAAATAAAAAACTTTTAATGTTTACCTAAGTAAAAAGTACGTCTAAGTATGCCCTTGAAAATTCTGTAGGTTTTCTGTAGACGAGTGTCAATTAAAAATCACACACATGTATGGCGCAATATTTTTGGAGGGTGCTCGGTCCCCAAAAAAAAAATGCGAATGATTCAGTACTATTGCATGCAAGACCTGGAGGAGGAGTACGCAGTGTATGGAGGGGGACTGAGACATAGGATACTGCGTGCTACGGAGCAACAGCTGCCCAAGATGTGGTACTACATTGAAAAGTTTTGCGAGCAGCAGCTGCCGCCGGAGTCTCGCACAATCTACAACGACTACTACGAGCGCTACTTGGCGACAAAGTTTACTTTGCATATATAGCTCGAGATAAAATGTACTAATGATAACGGACTGTATTTATTGTATCTGTCTCTACCTCCCTCCGCATCTTTTGTTTCTGAACCGGGAGCTGCACAAACGTCTGTATCCGTCTTGGCAGCTGCAGCGATCGGAGTATTTTCTCCGTCGTTTTGTAAGACGCTGGCACGCGGCGTTTGTTTTGCGCGGTTTGTTTGTGGAGAAGATGTGGACTAATCTTCAGTATCGGCTACAGTACCTGTTGGTGGACCCGAACCCAGAGGTGGCTCTAGCTCTTACTCCGCATCTGCCTCAATGCACCCTGCTTGGTTGGCTGGAGCCGAGGAATTTGACTTTTCTGCGTCGTGTCCGCAATTTGGGCGTGCATTTTTCTGGTCCGGAGCTCTTTGTTTTTGCGATGACCGCGATTCTGGTCTAGCACGTTTGCGCGACACGCCTCGGAATCCTGGATTTTGTTGGAGGTTGAGCTCTCGGAGATAGACCAGCAGTTCTTGTCTAGCTTTACTGTTCATTCGTAGGAGAGACTGGGACTATTTATACCTACAAATAGACCCCTAAATGAAACCGGGTGATTTTGTCAAAGTACTGGGCACCAACAGTGCGGAATGGTACGCTGAAGTAGTCGGGACCAGTAGGACCGATGCACTGGAGGTGTTTTTCATTGAAAAGAAGGGTAATGTGTGGTCGTATGCGACGGACTGGCAGGACATACCGCTTGCCTCCGTGCAGGAGCACATTAAGACTGCAGAGGTGGGCATAATTACAGCGTTGGAGCAGCTTGGCTTTCGCCCGATTGACGAGGGAACGTTTGTTAAGCTGTCTGAGGAAGACGCAGGCGCGGTGGTACCCATCGGCATGCAATTGCCGACAGAGGACGACCCCATTGGCATTCATCCGGAGATGCGCGACTTCATTGTGCCCGACGAAGAGGGGGAAGCGTTTTCCTTCGCCGAGCCTACATCGCAGTTTGTGGTAGAGATGCACGAAGCAGTGCACCAGTACAATGACTGGGCTCCTACCGAGCCTCAAGCGACTGGCATCAAGCAGTTCATAGACCACATGGACACCCGTGAATGTATCCAAGAAGACAATCGAAATCTGGATCAGACGGCACTGTCGTATACGCGTCCACCACTACCAACTGTTACGTAGACTATTTAACCCCCTCCCGTCTGTTCTAAATGCCCAGACCAACTAAAATCATGAAAGAGATTAAAGAGCACCAGCTCAGCACAAAGCTTTTACTGCCGGCAGCCCCCTTCCGTCGCCTCGTGGATGAAATAACGTTTGACCTGACCAATCGTGACATTTCGTACAAGCAGTCCGCTGTCAAAGCATTGCAGACCGGAGTAGAGGACTATACTGTGCGTCTCCTGCGCAAAGCCAACACAGTAGCTCATTATCGAGGCAGAGACACGGTTCTAAGTGAAGATATAAGTCTTGTGCAGCGACTACAAAATGATACTGCCTAATCTCTGCCTGAGAGCTCGAATCAAAACAGAGAGGGGTCTTCAGAAGTGCGTGAGCCTCTTTGCGTACAGCCCTACGTGCCTACCCGAGGAAGATTGGAGAAACATGGACGGGGTGATAGTGGACAAGTACACACTTGGTCTGATGAAACAGTACGGCTACCAGTACCACGAGAAAGGACAAATGATTGTGGGGGTACTCATCCAGGACGTGGACCAGGAAGTGTTAAAAATAATGAGCACCAACATGCAATCGCTAATGCAGGAGACGGAGGCTATTGAGAATACAGTGAAAAAGGAGGCAGAGACAAAGGAGACAAAGGAGACAAAGGAGACAAAGACAGAGACAGATGATACGGGAGACCTGGTGAAGCTGATGGAGAAGCTGGAGACAGAAGTAGACTAGTTTATTTTTTATAAGTATCGTTATGTTCTTCTATTATGAGTGCTGCACACTGCCAAATCACACTTTTCCGGTCCTGTTCCGCTTGAATATCTGAAGTCTCTGAAGTCTCTGAAGTCTCTGAAGTCTCTGAAGCTGTGGCATCTGGAACGGCATCTGTGGCATCTGACTTTGTTGACATTTTTTGTTTGGTTGGAGGAGCCAAAATTACGTATGCCATAATCCAATTTTTTTGGAGGACGTCAGTCTTTTGGACCTATATACAATGCGAGCTGCGGAAGAAATGACAAAATTATCGGTCAAAAAGGGAGAAAAACTATCGGTCAAAAGAGGAGGAGGACTCACGGCAACGGGAAGAAAAAAATACAACCGAGAGAACGGATCGCATTTAAAAGCACCCGCACCACATCCAAGAAGCAAAAAGGACGCGGCACGCCGAAAATCATTCTGCGCAAGAAGCAGGAAGTGGAACGGTCCCAGAGGAAAGGCGGCACGCAGAAGATGGAACTGCTAGTGTAAATTTGTGTAATTAAAACCTAAAAACAGGTCGATACTTACCCGACTTTGTTTCTTCTATAGTTTCTTCTACAGTTTCTGTTGTACTTTCTGCTGTACTTGGCAGTGTATTATTGTAATAACAGTAGAATGTACAGTGTCGCTTTGGTAACTTTTCATTGGTTTTTGTCCATCCACTATCACTCAAACTCCAACCGTCGTTTTTGTTACCGGACCATTCCCGCCCCTGAGTTGTTGGGTCTTCAAATTCTCTTGCACCTTCACCTGTGAAATCTTTTATGTAGCTTATATCTTCGCTGGTTTTGGTATTTGCATTGGAGTGATACCACCAGCACGGATGACATATTCGATGTGATGTACAACATAAACCATCAAATCCACCCCCGCCTGTCCAGCCTACATCATTATCCAGAGCTTTTAAACAGCGAGCGCAACAAAGTTGAGCACCTTCTGGAATTGTAAATTCATTCGGTTTCTTCTGGAGTTCATCCGGTATGTTAGCGGTGTTAATTACAGGGACCTTGGGTATCTTATCAACTTTTACTTGAGGCAAAAGTATATCTTTTCCACTGGTAAAATCTGCCGGATTTCGCGTCAAGACACCTTGTAGATCGTCTGGCAACTCTGATTGTTTGACCATCTCTTTCCAATTTGTAACATTAATCTTGGTCAATTCATATGTTACTTTCGGTGTGCTTCCCTCTCTTGTATCACTGGGAATTATTCTTTTCGGAGTAGTGCCTTGAAGACTAGTAAGACGATACAATATGTCCACAATTTCTTGTATTACGCCAGAATAGACCTTTACATCCCCCAAAGAAATTCGTCCGTTTGGGTCTCGTTTTGGTTTGTTATCCTTATACTGCATCACAAGTGCTGCCAATTTGACCCGCAGCGTTCCACGGATTTTGTCTCGCTTCTTTGGGCTTGGTGTCTTTAATTTGGTTTCGGTCGTTGTTTCTTGTACTGTTATTGGGGAGGGTATTTTTTTTGAATTGAGCTGCTGCTCCAAATCAATAACAATGCGATTGTGAATCTCTCGGTCTGGGTGAAAGATTAATGTAGGTTTATTCTTTCCTATAAAATCAATCACTTTCTGAATACGTTCTGCATCTTCACCGGTTGCCTGCTGTATCTGCCATTGTGGTATCACTTTCCATTCGCTCATTTGTATATTTCGTTTATGTTTATATAGTCTGCAAAAGATTTCGGCTGCGTTTTTGAAGGGTCATCTTTTTTTCTATATATATAAGCATCACAGTTCTAAAATGTCAGGCAAAGACTCGCCACCAACCACAGATACAACAGCCAAGAAAAAACCAAGTTCTAAAATGTCAGACAATGAACCGAGTGAAACAGACCCTTTTCTAATTCGACCGTCAAACGATGAAACGAGTAAAAAGCCCAAATTTCGTTTAACACCTGGACCGCCGGCAAAAAGAGATCAAAAACAGAGACTGGTGCTCCCGGACGAAATAATATTTAAGGAACAATTATTGGAACAAGCAAATGATGCTTTGAAACAAGAAAATGATGATTTGAAAAAAAAAAATAATGGTTTGATACAAAATTTTGATAACTTGCGCGAAAAATTTAAGGAGTTGTTACGGCAAAAAACGACTCCGAATTGGACTACTTTGCAACAAGCAAAATATGCTTTGGAACGAGAAAATAATGATTTAAAAAATAAATTAAAACAGGATACCGGATATAATGAGTATCTCAAAGTACAGAACCAAGTTAATACTTTGCAGAAGGTGAACGCTGGGCTAGAAGAACGGGTAAAGCTTCTGATTAATCGGGTTAACACACTAAATAGAGAGTTAATAGGAAAAAATGCAAAGTTAGATAACAAACAAACAAACAAAGTACAAATGAGGTATTAGTACGCAGTCTGTGTATACTAAATGGAATGGATTTTTAAGTGCAGGGGATGTGATCTCCCTACCGCGTGTCAGCTCTACTACGTCTGCGACGATTACTCGGAGTATCGCTGTCGTCAGTGTTGGCGCGGCTTGGCAGTCGTACAGTGGAAACCTCACATTGCGTTTACACTGCGTCGAGCGGTTGGTGCGTGTCGAAATCGTCCTGGTTGAGATGCTGCAGAGGAATGCTGCGCAGTTCGGTCTGTTTGCTGAGCAGGTGAACGGGAATGACTTCGTTGCGAAATCGAGCCAAATCTTCGTAGTTCTTGGGATGTTCAAACTGTCGAACGCTGTTGGCAACACAGGCTGTGATCATGAGTTCGACCGAGTAGACTGCTGGAAGGTAGGCTATGTCGCCCGGATTGAAGAGACTGGCGTACCAGAGTAAAAAGACTGCGCTGGCTAAGAAGCCGTTCAAAAACCACATCAGTTTGCGTTTCAGTACCGAGCGTCCAATGTAGAGGCAAATGTTGAACATGGTAAACCCGTAGGCGTTGTAAACGATGAAGTTGACCATCTCTCCGGGCACCAAATCCACTATACTTTTGAGCAGTTCCACTATAAGTACGCTCAGTGCCAGCGCCATGCAAAAGAATCGAAAGCCATTTGGAGACCAGGCGGAGAGTGTCATATTTATAGAGAAGGCGTGACCATTTATAGGATGAGCTGCTACGTCTGTTTGCAGCCTACAAGGGAGTGTTCTCCTTGTAGGTGCGCAGCTTTTCTCCATGTCTCCTGTCATGGTCGGTTAAATTACCAAGGTTTCAGCAGCTGCGGTGTTTGTCGGGACAACATCGACACTCCGAGTTTTCTGCACGTCGTCGTACCCTTTTATTTCCGCCGTGGGTGTCGGAACAGCGCTCGGATGCAAAAAATTGAATTTGTGCGCACCACCGTGTATGTGTACCTGCTGAGCCGCTGGTGTTCGCTGCTATCGATGTGCATAGCGTGGACGGTGGTGTACCTATGTGTGCATTCCCGTAATAATCGGAAACTGTAAATAAATGGTGGCGAGCATAAATGCCCCGTGGTACACGAAGAGCTGTATGTGTGTGTTGTCGGACATCAGAGCAACTGACATGGAGAGGTCTATTAGAAAGTAGTAGCGAAAGGATGTGAGCAGCGATATCCACCAAGCCATGTAGCATACGGCAGTGCCCAGCTTGAGCACGGAAAATAGGAAGTAGCGTTCGTTTTGCGGCAGAAACAGCCGTCGGTGTTGGGACAGCTTCCAGAGTAGCTTCTCGTCTTGGTCCAGACCGACTGCCACCTCGTTTTTTTGTCTCAGCTGTGCAAAATCGTAGATGGAGTCGTTGTGTTCGCGCTCTTTGAGAGTGGTAATGTGTAGTCGTGGGTCTGCTTCGTGGGTGTACAAAAACTCAAATCCCCACTGTGGAACGACTCTGCCGACTTCGGAGACCAAAATGTAGAGACGCGACTCTGCCCGCTGAACCAAGTTTTCGACGATGCACCAGAAAATATATGCCATCGTCCACACTGGAGGCTGAGGCTGGCTGTTGGAGAGCGAGAAAACTATGAGATAAATACTGATCTGCATGGGTAGGAAGACGATGCGGTCGTCGAAGACTGGAAGAGCAAAGTAGCGCAGAGTACAGTAGAGTACCAACAGTGTACTGCCTATGGCGTGCACTTGAAGTCCAAACAACTGACTTGGTATGTAGCAGTAGTATAGCCCAATAACGATGTAGACGACAGCAAGTAATAAGTGTATCATTTTACAATACTACGTTCCAGATAGAAATACCCAGCTATGTAATTTTCAATGTTCGACTTTTTCGACTTGTTCCTCTGCTTCCACGACCTCAATCTCGGCAGGTTCTTCGACTTGTCTGCACACGAACGCATCCTTGTCCACAATCTCGGCAAACACAATGACGGCACAGAACGCCCACAAATCTAGCCAGTAAAGAAGTGCGGCAATGCAAGCAATGACTGCACACGGTATCCAGATTTTGAGGTAGAAGTTCCTGACAGTCACCTGGCGTACAGTAGCCCATGTCTCTGACCGTATATGTGCCCATGTCATCAGAACAATACCGGCAACAAGTCCGTAGAGCATTTGTTGGGTCCATGACCTGCTCCTATAGTGCAGAATAATATTCCCGCGGTTACAATCTATTATGGCATATATATATAAATGGGTCTTATCCTTATAAAGTAGGATGCAAACCTATAAATTAATAATTTACTGCGTGCTGACAGTTGGGTCCTTATTGGGATTTACCTATGTCACCGACCTGGTCGGGAACTATGTCGACGGGATCGTGAATGTCTGTGAAAACGGGGCGGAGCTGGTTGACGGAGTCTGCAAGTGCGATGGTCTGCCGTTTGTGGGTAAATATTGCCAGCTGTCTGCCTGTGCCAACGGTGGCTACACTGTCTACGACAAGCAATTGGAGTCGGTGGTCAGTCAATATGTGGGCACGCCATACGCATGCTTCTGTCAGAACAAGTGGTCTGGATTTCTGTGCGACCAGTGCCATGCCGCAGATGTTGGTTGTACCGGCGAATGTCTATCCGGGTTTTACGGCAAGCATTGTGAGCATAGCTGTTTTGAGGAGCTGACCTACACGACCCGATACCAGACCACCCTGGTCAATGGCAGTCTCTGCAAAGACACGGTGGTACATGGCGGTACATGCAACTACTGTTCTGGGCATGGAGAGTGCAACTCGGAAGGCAGCTGCGACTGTGTCGAGAACTACAGCAACAACAATACGGTCAACGGCATGCATGGATGCAATGTGACGTGCGCTGGAGGCTGCAGTGGTGCTGGTACCTGTGAGGGTTCCAACTGTGTGTGCAATGCCGGAAATTCGGGTACAAACTGTGAACTCAGTTGTGTCAATGGCTGCAGTGGGCACGGTCAGTGTGTAGTGGCTTCCGCTCTTGTGGCGGAATGCGAATGCGACTATTTTTACCGCGGCGATGGCTGTGAAAAACGTTGTCCGGGCACCATGCTGTGTTCTGGACATGGGGAGTGCAACGACAGTGCTCAGTGCGTATGTGGTAGCGAGTACGCCGGAACGGACTGCAGCTGTTCGAAGACCAAGTGTCTTGGTGATTGTACCAATGACGGCTGTGCGTGCGCTGAAAACTTCCAAGGCAAACTCTGTGATCGCTGTATTCCCTCCTGGTACGGTCCCAAGTGCGATACTTTCTGCGACCCAGCGGATACGTGCAATGGTCGAGGCAAGTGTAGTTCGGACACGGGAGTGTGTCAGTGCAATGCCGGTTGGGCAGGTAAGGGGTGTCGCAACTGCGATGTTAACGTCTACCCTCTGCCAGAGGTAGGATTCCTTCTAAACCTCAGTCGCTACAATGTCGACGACTATTGCCAGGTGGTACTGACTCCCGCAACCTGTCACCAGAACGGGGTCGTCAATTCAAATTTTGGCAGCAAGCTTTTTGGTCTGATTGCTTTTGGGTCGTACCCGTGCACGTGCAGTACAGGGTTTGACCCAAGTACAAACTGCGACAAGTGTCTGACTAACTTGTACGGTCCTGCCTGTAGTACGTTCTGTGATGCCGCGTCGTGCAGCAACCATGGATCGTGCGACAGTCGAGGTGCCTGTAAATGCGACGAGGGCTTTACGGGCACAGATTGTTCGAACACGTGCATCAACAACTGCAACTCGGTGGGCACCTGTGTCGTGGATCGTCTTCGAGAGGGCATCAGCAACAAGTGCAACTGCAACGATGGTTATTATGGTGCGTCCTGCCAGTATGTGGCTCCACAGACCGACACCATATGCAATGGACGAGGAGTTGCGGTGCAGCAGAGGGTTGTGCACACCGGTATTACATTCGACTGTCAGCGCGACGATGATTGTGGGGATTTTTCTGGTGTACCTTCGAGGGGAGCAGCTATGACCCAGTCTCTTTTTGTGGCGTTCAAGCAGGCACTCTTTGGTTTTGAGGGTGCGGGACGTGGACCTCTGTGTCTACAGCAAATGGCTCCGACCTCGATGCTGGGAAAAGAGGGAGCCATAGGTACGTCTACTCTGCAACCCTGGGACGTGAACCAGTTGTCAAACGGTCCGTTCTTTGTCGCCAGTGGGGGTTTTTACTACTACCCCCTGTACCGCACTGCTGGTGCCTCTGGAGCCCCTGGAGGAACCCTGCTTATTGACGGTGTGCAGTTTTACGGTAACGTTGAAAAGAAGTCGGAGGTGGACTGTATTCACATGAACAAAGAGGACGCCGAGGTTGCCGGATGCACTTGGACCGTTGGGGTGTGTGAAAAGTACATGGAGGAAATTGACGCTTCGGAGTGGTGCTACGATCGACTCTACCACGTCGACAACTGCCAGAAGAATTTTGAGTGCGCTTCGGGGTGCTTGGACCCAATGCTGTACGACAAGCGCTGCTTTGATTTTGTGAATGCCAAGAAAGCTGCCAGTTCCTGGGATGCCGGTCAGATGGACAGACCTTTCAATTCGGGCGAGCTCATCGATACGGACGTTGCGTTTGACATCGCGGAGCTGCGAAAAGTGGACGCGCCGGAGTACGATCCAAGCTCCGTGTGCCAGGCAGTACTCGAATGGACCATTCCGACTCGAGTTTACCCTTCCCCACGCTACGTGTGTGAATACCTGGGGGTCCAGTACCAGGTAGATACGACCAACTCTTCTGGCAACTGTCGCCCGATTAGAGGAAGTGACTTTGACGATTTTATGGGATTTGTTGTGGACGGCGTGGACTACGACACGTTTGAACTGGCTCTTCTTGCCAAGCGCCAAGATACTATTGTAGAAATGGGGTACAAGTGGGAGTACGCTGAAACACTGGCGGTGAAGCAGGTCTGTGAAATGTTTCCGCTGGACTGTCCAGTGCCGCTCTTCTTGTCGGAGCAAGCCGTCAATGCCACGCTCGACTTTGACACCCCGCTTTTTTTCCGATACGCGTTTGTGGCTAATGGTAATCAGGGCTCCGCCATTCTGCTTGACAATGCCAATGAGACCGTGCTAGCCCTGGCGCACAGCACGCGCCTTTCTTTGAACGGCATAGCTGGCAGGCTCTTGGAAGTGGGTGTTCGATACACGGTGATTTTGCGGTTGGGTGTACCGAGTGTAGGCAACCGGACAGTGGTCTGTGAAGGAGTAGCCTGTCCCGAGTTGGACGTTGTCATCCACGGCGAGCTTCAACAGCTAACCATTACTCCGGGCACGTACATTACGGCATTGCAGTTTTACAACGATCCGGTCTGCCAGGAGTCGAACTGGAAGATGCAGATGCCGCCCGGATGGACCCAGTCGGGGACCCAGTTGGGGACCCATCCAGTGTCTATTCATCAGCTCTGCAAGGAGCGCCGAGACGCGAACATTGTGCATGCTCCGGATCTGGACTGGCGTGCCTTTTGCGAACATCGGAGCGACAAGTTTTCTGAAGTACGCACCAATCTGACACGTCCAGAAACACTCGAGTGCATGAACATCCACGCAAATGCCTGTGGCAAGAAGAAGATGAGAGACGCCTGTGACGAGTGGGTTACGGCGGACAAACCAGACCTGGAGCAGTGTCAGCGAGGAGGGGTGTTGACGCCGTTTGTTGATCGCTACCAGCCCTGTGAGGGGGATGGCTGGGACCAATGGTGTAGTCAGTACAAAGATGAAGCACTGCCTGGCAAGTGTGCTGTCGTGAGTTGCGATTGCGACAATGATCTGTATTTGGGTGTCGCCGGCTCTGCCTGTCAGCTATCCTGTCCTGTACATCCCGACACTGGCACCGCGTGTGGTTACAGACAGCCTCCTGCTTACCCGTTTGGGGAATGTGACGAAGTGCCTTGGACGTCGACGAGCGGCAATATCATCGACAGTCGGTGTAATTGTCTTCGATCTACCGAGGACAACTGCGAGGAGAAGTGCGATGCGGTGAACACTCCCGACTGCAATGTGGGTGAGTACGGTACCTACCACATGGAATCGTTTGATATATGGGGCTACGAAGACGTAACAACCTCCTCTCTGAATTTACTGCCTCACGCCGAATGTCTCAAATTACTGGACCATCACAATGCCACCACCATGACGGTAGCGGCAAATACCACTTCGCTCGATCTCTGCAGCTGGGACGATAACGGTCTGTACTTTGGAGGCGAGAGGAAGTCATTCTTGGCAAGCCAGTTGGTTACGGACAAAGCCAGCTGCCATGCTTTGAACACCGGCAGATTGTGCATGGTAGAAATTCTTCCGAAGATGCTGCATATGAACGCGGGCACTGCTATCGACACGCATGTTCTGCACGAAGCTGTCAATGGGATGGTCTCTCAGCTGGTGATACAGGTAAGCAGTGAATGTCCCCAGCAGGTGACGATCGCCAATGTGGTCTCTGAGACCGTGATGTCCATCTACAAGGTTACATTCGACTCTGGACCGGATTTGCAGTCGCTGGACATTACCAGGGGCAAGATTGTCAGCTTGGGCAGTGGATTTGCAACGGTCTGGAAGGAGGAGCTGAATCAGAATGCCATGTACGTGTACGGTAATGCTCCGACTGGTCAAGTGGAGGTTACCATAGGCGGAAGTGAAGTTACGCCTCCACAGCCTACGGTAGAGAAGTTGTACATGGTTCGACTCGACTCGGCGGTAATTGCCCCAGTCGGAGCCTCCTTTGGCAACGCGACAGTCTACTTGGACGTCGAAGTCTCGGACACAACCATGTTTGTCACCGCGGAGTCGACAGTGGAAAACAGTCTGGTGACCGAGTTGTCGTTCGAAATACCGGCTACTCGGCACGGTGATCTCCATCTGTACACGATGGCGGAAATCCCGAACGGGACTATCCACGTGGGAGACGCGGTAGCAGAAAGGTACTCGGAGACTAAAATCATTGCAGCGAGCGACGGCGACTTTTGGATCGGCGACTTGGGAAATCTGGCAATTGAGGATCAGCAGCAACTTTACACTGTCGGCGGGGATCTGGGCAATCTAAGTATAGAGGTGGGAGACGAACTGCACCTCGATCAGACGGTGCTGGAAGTAGTTTCTTCGGTGCATGTGGCAGGAAACTGTACCAACGGCGAGTACCAGCATGTGCAGCGCGTGGGATCTATTGAAGTGGAGGAAGTAGTCCCCAATGTGGAACATTTGTACTATCTGCAGACGGACTGTCCTGCCAGTACCACGCGGTTTGAACAAGGCAGTGTCCAGGGATATTTGCTCACCAGCACTACGGCAATGGTAGAGGGTGTAATGAATACCGGAAATGTCAGCTACGATGGTGTGGAATGCCACATCGACGTGATCGACAAGTTTCAAATAGTGTCGCTGACGCTTTCCGCTCCCGCTGAATTCACCACTGCCAACACCGTGCAAAGTTCCCAGTCGGGTCAGCTCGTTGTCCACAAAGTGGACGGGCGGTTCGTGTATGTATTGGTACCCATGGGTATCCTTTTCCCAGTGGGAGAGGCAAATGTATACAAGCGCGTGGGTCAGTACACGGTAGACTGCCAGGTGTCCAACGAAAATCTGTACACTGTCACTACTGCTCTGGCACTCCAAGACGGTGGGTCCATTGCCCAGGACGGCGTGGTGGGTGTGGTGTACCGAGACCGAATTCGTGCAACAACGCTGTCGAATGGCAAGTTTGTGGCGGGGGTCATTGTCAATAGAACTGAGAGCCAGACCGTGAGTGTTTTTGACATTGCACCGGTGATTGTGGAGCCCAGTGCAACCTACGGTGGAGGAGCTGTGTTGGATTATACGGCGGGGCAAATTCGAGTTATTGACTACAACAGTGGGTCGCTCTTCCGTATGTGGGTATCTCATCGAGCAGTTGCGTCCGTAAACTCTGTGTATACGTACCCGGTTTCCACGCTGGCAAATATGGGCGACGTGGTTCACCAGCAAGAAAGAGTGGGAACTGTAGCCACTAACAAGCTTATGCATCTAACAATAGAGTCACGGGACGATTTTGACGACTCCTTTATGACGATCGGCAGTCCCTTGAAATTCCAAACGAATGTGAGTATTGCGGACGAAATAACCGATGTGGGGACGACGGAGATCTGCAGCAAGCACAGTGAAATCTTTGTCTGGGGATCTACTGGGAAACCATATGCCTTCGACACAGTCGTAGATCCAGTTGGGGACTGTCAGGCGTTCCTGGAGCATCATCCTGCCACGGAGGTAACAGGAACGGAAACCGGATTCTGCTCGTACGATGCAACGCGACTAGTTCACAGCGAGACCAGTGTGGGGAATCTGGCTACGGCGCTGGTGACAACGAGGGACGAGTGTGCCAAGCTTCTGGATTACCATCGGGCAGTTCGGTTGACTCTGGTCGGCACTGGTAGTATTTGTTCACAGGACCTCACGCAGGTATTTTGGGGAGACGGCTCAAAGGGAGTGGTCGTGGGAGTACCGTCCGGAACCGTGCACTTCAAAAAGAGTAAGTGCGAGCGAGGTGGCTGCAAATGCCTTGCTCCGTTCAGCGCATACTTCAATACCTTTGCTACAAGCATCGCTGGAGCGGTAACGCGGCTTCGATCGGTCAAATATTTCAGCTCTCACAAGAGGATCAACATGATGCAGGGTCCAGAAGCGTACCTAACTAAGCATGTCAAGTACAAGGGCAGTGCAATCACCGCTGACAACTGGGAGGGTCTCTACTCCGTGTGGAGCGTCACGCGCCAAGACTTTGCGTGCTCCAACCCTAAGGGGTATGCGCAGACCGGTGAGAGGTGTGGAACGAATGTAATGTGCGTGGACCACGGAACGGTCTGCCTCAGCCACATATGTCAAGTGGGCGAGGAGAACGACGAGTACACCGGCGTCTACTCGTACAAGCAATGTCTGCAGGACAATCTGCTTTTGGTCAACCTGCAAGATACCTCTGCCTACATGGGACCTCTCTGCAACGCCGAGTGTCCGGGAGTGGATCGTTTCTTTGTTCCGTGTTCGGGCAATGGAGTCTGTTCGCCGACGGGTGTTTGTTCGTGCGACATTGCCAGCACCATGGTGAGGTACGCTCACAATCAAAGAGAGGTAGTCACCAACGAAGAGGGACTGCCCTTGGCGTCGTTCAGTGGCGAGCAGTCCATGACTCGAGAAGAGCGCACCGGCTGGAGAGGCGACAGCTGTGAGCTGAAATGTCCTGGCTACGACATATTCACCGCCGACATGACCAATATCTGTGCAGGACATGGTCAGTGTCAAGTAGATGTGTCGTGCCAGTGTGAGTTGAACTGGACCGGAGAGCAGTGCCAGCTAGATTGTCCCAACACCCAGAACGTCCAGCATGCCAGCTGCAGCGGTTTCGGTGCTTGTCAGCCAGCAGTACTGAAAGAGGGTACCGAAGCGGAAGTCAAGTACGCCGTTGAAACTGCACTGAATGATTGGTCTGAACATTGTGACCAGTCTGACCAGCCGCTCGTCATGAGTATGGGCATTTCCGAACTGTTGTTTTACGAGTATGTGCAACACGACGGCTACGGCATTGTGGACAGCGCCGGAACAGAATTCGATGTACAGAATTTGACCCCGAAATATGCAGCCGAAAACAAAGTGGTGTATCCGGTGCGAGTCAGGGGAGGAGCCAACACCCACTTGGTCTATGGTGATATTCACATGAGAGGTGGAGCCAATTGTGACGAGTCGACCATGCTCACCGACAGTCGCCGTCCCACGGTTCAGGTTGAGCGGTTTCGAGATTATGGAGGCACTGCGCCATGTCAACAGACGTCCGAGCTAATTCAAACGTGCAATGTACTTCCCAAGCGAGAGCTGAAGTGCGGCACCTGTGCCTGTCTCAGCAATCCCAAAGGTGGATTTTGGGGAGGACTGGACTGCCACACCTGTAAACTGGGATACGGTGGAGGTCAGTGTACCAAGCGCTGTCCAGGATACGATGGAGCAGATCCCAAAACCAAATGCGGTGGATCCGTCTGCACTTGGGGATCTAATAACGGTCTTTTCCAGGACCCTCAGTGCATCTGTGGAGACGACCCCAATGACAAAAACGGGTACCAGGAGTGTGAGCTGGACGTGAGGGGCACAAATGATTATTTTGAGCCTGGAACAGACTTTGTGCAGGTGGGTGGAGAGAATACATGCGAGTGCACAGTGGGCAAGATTGGGGTAAAATGCGACCAGCGCAAACCCACTTGTCTGTTCGGAGGTACACCCAACGGGGACAAGTGCACCTGTCTGGACAATCTGCAGGTAGACCAAGGATGCTGTCCAAACGGGTACACATTTGATAAAAACAAGCCGCTTTTACCGGACTATATTTCCAAATCCATGCTCTACGGCAAATCAGACACCCTGTTGAATTTAGATCTTATCCAAGCAAGGTGCATCTCGTGCGTGACCAGTGAACCCACGTTGTACAATATACTGTGGGACATGGTCGTCGACGATCGGACTAGCAATAACCCTCAGACACACGACTACTTTTGCAACAACAATGGTCAGTCTTCAACTGGTCTACACTCTGGTTGTATTCGAACTCAGAGTGAACCCGTGCTGACACTGAACAAGTACACGTATGGATGCAAAACAGACGATGGAGACGGTGAATGTCTATCCGACACAGAAACCTGTAAGTGTCAATTGGGATATACGTGGCAAGAAACCGGTACACTGGGGTCGAAGTGTAAGAAAGTTATCTGCCCTTTTTTGGGCGCGGATGCGCAGTTCTACGACAAGGAGGACGAAACATGCAAAGTGTGTCCGTGGACTCAACAGAGTATAGAGTCAACAAGTGTTCAAATGTATGTACCAGTCAGACCAGGTGGATTCTGTCGCAATTACCATACTGCTGGAACCAAAATTTTAAATAGAGACCCAGCCGTGTGCTACAGTCGGTGCAAAGTACTATTTCCTGAGAGCTTAACATTCACTGTAAAACACGACGGTACATGTATCTGTGGGTTAGACACGGGTGTTTGCACCAACCTTGTCATTAATGATGGGGCGTTCTTTCTATATGTCATGGTGGCTGAAACTTCGTTGCCAAACTGCCACTGCACAGACGGCAACTATTTAAAGGGCAATATCTGCTACCCGTGCACAACAGCTGGAACATCATCAAAGGGAGTTACGTATTCGGAGTCAACTACCTTTTCAGCTTGTAGCACCTGTGCAAGCGGAAAATCCATTCCAATTTTGTACAGTGGATACCCAGCAAACAATAGACAAGGGTTAGGAACGCTCGAAATTAAGAATGAGAACGAATGTGCTAATCACTGTGGTGGGTTCTTATACAAATCGGATTTTTTTTATATTTATGAGCCCAACCGAGGTAGCGGAATAGGTTTTTGCAACTGTGTTGCCCCTAATGCAGTTGGTATGGTGGGTTACGAAGACGGAAAAGACGCCACATCTATGACTGAAGCATGTGCAATCATTGGTGGTAGTAAAATAAACACTGCTCATGAGTGTGAACAAGCTGCAAAATATATAAAGCTTATTAATAATCAAGCTTCATTCAAGATCACATCTACCACGACCCCATACAAAGCTCTGGGTTGTGTTATGTCTGGTCATACTGTATTATGGGCTGCAACAATTGTGACACAAACAGTACCACCATCTAATAACTTTTGCACTGATGTATATCGATGTGTTTGTAAACTCGATTTTCCTCCTATTCTTAATGCTACAGATGGTCTAATATTAGATCGAACAGACAATCCGTATCACAAGTATTTTGATACATCACATTCTAAGCATGCAGAAGGTCTAGTCGATTTTAACAAGTATGTGACGTATAAAATTGCTAGATGGAAAATCAATTACAATGCAATAAATGGTGACTGGCACATAATAGCTGCTGGGTCAGCAAGTGAGCCTGAGCATAGGACTAAAAAGCTGGCATGTGATAGTGTTGGTGGTTTTCCTATTGCAACTGAAGATGACTGTGAAAAAGCTTACACACAAATGAAAAATAATCAATGGAAGCAGTTTGATGATCTGATTGTAGGCTACAACCCAGCATATAATAATGCTTTTGGTGCATTGGGTTGTAATGTTTGGAGAAGTCTTGTATACTGGTCTATTAAAACAGATAATAGTGCTACAAACAAGTGTTCCCAAGATCATGAGTGCTTGTGTCAGGTCCCAAATGCTGGTGCAACAGTGACAGCTCCGCAAGTCAACTTCTGTGTATAACTTCTATGGTGAACCAGTATAAATGTTGTCTGATGCACGGTCGGACATGCCTGCAAAATCGGACACGTCGGAAAAGTTGTGCTATGTGTGCTTGGACGAATGTTCTACAAAGTCGCCGTGTCAGTGCGAAATTGCCATGCATCCGGAATGTCTGCGTGAAATTAAAATGCATTATCAAGCATGCACTGTCTGCAAAACAGTGTACGAGGAGGAGGAGGAGGAGGAAGAGGAGGAGGAGGAGGAAACCCAAGTATTGGTTGCAATGGCTACTGTATCGTACGTTGTTGTGCTGACTATTGGTATGTACCTGCTGGGAGGGATGATTGGACAGTGTTTCATGTTGATAATGGGAATGCGTCCAGTAGTCACAACAGCGGCAACATTTGTAGAAATATTAACATCGGTGGAATTTGTCGTGGCAGCAATACTTTTTATATGTAGTATTGGTCTGGTCGACTTTTTCTTTACTATATAAACAACTGTATTTACTAAAAAATGTCTTTACTTGGCTGCCTCCGTGTCATGAATACATCAGTGGCTTCTACTCCTTACGGTCCTTGTGTGGCTGGTCTCGAGTGCGGGTCGGCTGTTATCTCTGAAGAGGGTACGCACATGTACCGCAAATACTACCCCGGCTCCCAGAACATCTGGATAGCAGTGACCAACCACCATGTGGTGAAAAATTCGAGCCAGGTAATGTGCAATTTCCATTTCAGCCAGGTGCCGTTCGAAGCACAGGTCTACAAAGTAAATCCCAACAACGATCTGGCGCTCTTGAAAATGGAAATTCCAGAGCACCTGTTGGGAGACCGCAACTGTGACGATTTTCTGGTCAAGGGATCCGACAAGATGACAAAGGTGATCGGAGAGCAAATCACTCTGGTGGGATACCCGCTTGGAACAGAGTGTCAGACAGTTAGTACTGGTACGATTGTCTCCTTCAACGTGGTAGCCAATAACCTGGTGTACGAAAACAGCGCGCTTTGCAACCCTGGTAACTCTGGTGGAGCAATGTTGGACTGCAACGGCAACTTGTTGGGGATTAACACTGCAATCATGAATCCGGGCAGTGTTATTACTCTTTCCAAGCCGTACAGCATAGTGAGGGCGCTGTTTACATACATCAAGCATGACGTCCACCCAAGTTTTAAAGTATTTGGACTGGCGCCGGCAGCTGAGCATGATTTGAGAGGCAGGTACAAGTCCTTGCTCCACCCGGAAAAGGTAGCCGCCGTTTGGGACCTGCACGACATGGGCGACGGTCTGACATTTGGGGAATGGTTCATGGAGAATGCATACGGGAAGCAAAATCATACGCTGGTGGCAGACGTACTGCAGCGTGTGCACGACCAAGAATCTCAGCCAAACCACAACTACGACCGCACTCCGGAGTACGGTGCCGACCACGTACTGTTTAACGGCAGTTTCCAAGTCAATCCAGTTGTGGAGGGCAATGTGGCGCTGCAAATTGCTTATCCCGCGCTGGGAAACAGGTCTGCAGTCATGGTCTCGCATACGTTTGCGCACGAAACCAACCTCTGCAAGGGCGACCTTCTGGTGGGCATCAATAACTGGGCAGTCGACTCCTACGGCAACTTTAAAAATGGACCGCTTGCAACACTGCCGTACTTCGTAGCCTTCAAACACTTTCCCTCCTCGCCGGTAAAGCTGCATATAGCCAGACAGTCTGAAGAGAAAGTCAAAGACATTATGTACACGTACAATCGGGTTGATTTTGCACATCCGGAGTTCGTTCCCAAGATTCATTCCGCGCGTCTGACCCCTTTCGAGGTTCACCCGGCAGTACCTTTGGGCGGCTTGGTGGTTTGTCAGATGGGACTGGAGCATGCGATTCAATACGAGCACAAAAAGTACTTAATGGAGGAGTTTCACAATGAGCTGGTGTTTGTAGTCCCGGCAGTACATCCCGCGTCGCAAGAGTGGTTGGTACAGCGTATATCGCCGGGCAGTTTGATGACGCACATTAACTTCAAGCTGCTCAAAGAGTTCGGCGAGAGCGATAAAGATGTTTGGGGCTGGGTCAAAAATGAAATGGTGCAGAGGGGAAAACATCACATTACCGTAACATTTCAATGTCGAGGACTGGATGGGAAAAGCAAAGAAGTACACAATGTATACGCAGTTGATAATATTTAATTATTTGTAGTATTCTATCATAGATGCAAGCACCGCTAAATACGAGCCTCCATACACTCTAACAAAATACACAGCCGCTTCTTGAAGGATCTCTGCTCGGTGAACCGGAAGACAGATACGACCACTGCCCGTACACTGGTAGCCAAAGTTGGCAAGTCCGCGTGTACTCAAGACCGCAACCAGTAGTCTACGACTTAACTCCCACTGCTGAAGTGGCAGACGCAAGTTACGCTCGGTCATCCAATCAAAAAATTCCAATTCTCTTTCGTCTTTTCTGATTTCAGCCTGTACCTGTGCCAACATCTCCTCGTTGACTCCACCTGTCTCCTCTTCTTCCTCCTCTTCCAGGTGACGGGTGCGTGCTAAAACTCTCATACTGCGGCGAGACATGTTGGTCTGTGGAATTTGGAATTTGACTGTGGTATTTGACTTGGATCGGAATTTTGCCGTACCATTACAAAGTAGACCAAAAAAACATAGAGACATATTAGTTTAAAAATCTATATTTACTGCGCTCATTTTTACTTTGGCTCAATTGAACAAAAAAAAAAGAGACTATAGGTTGTATTTATCACCAGCAATCTCAGAACAATTTTTTGATGTTTTGAATAATTCCAATATTAAACCTGGAAAATACATCTGACAAATTTTGGACAATTTTTTTGGAATGATACACAAAAGATTATAGGTTGTATTTATCACCAGCAATCTGAGAACAATTTTTTGATGTTTCGAATAATTTTAATATTAAACCTGCAAAATACATCTGACAAATTTTGGACAATTTTTTTGGAATGATACATATGGATTACAACAAAATCAAATGTTGTACAATCTCCAAACATTTTTTCTTCAAATAAATGTTTCGAGATTGATTGCTTCTACCAGTATTATTAACCTTCAAACTTGGATACTTACAGCCATCTTTGACACCCAAATTAATCACACACAAAAAAAAATTCTTAGCCATCCAAATTTATCCAGTAAAAAAAAAACATAATTTACGTTCGTCTACACAAACATCTACCTAAACAACACCACAAACAAAATGAAATTGAAACCTAATCAAGTGATTTTCGTGCAATACAAAGAATATGTTAATTCAACACGTACTAAACAATTCGAATGTGTATTTTTAAGCAAACGTTCAAAGAAAGATGCAAACAAAGATAAAAAAAATGAACAAGGACGATATGAAATTTTATTTCTTGTTGATGATACGTTCGTATACGTATACAGAGACCAGATCAAAATTAAAAAAAAAGCAACAATGCCTTACGAAAAACAAATGGATCAAATAGTTATGTACAGAGAACCAATTAACCCAGGACCAAATAGCGATAAAAAATCCAACAAACAATCCCCTTCTAAAAAAAAATCCTCTTCGAATCGTCGTAACACCAGTACACATGGCTTGAAACGTAGTTTATCAACTGATGATGAACCTGAGTCTACTCCGAGTTCGGATGCTTCCCATGTATCAGCTGTAGTATCTCCAATTCCACCTCAAAAAAAAAGAAAACCAAACGAAGGAGCATTGTCCAAAAAACAACCGACCGCACGTATTCAACAAAAAACATTGGTAATAAATGATGGTGCTAGTACTTGTATTGATGATGGTGCTACGACTACTTTTGATAGTTCTAGTAGTACTGGTAGTAATCGTATTGATGGTGGTAGTGGTGCTACGACTACTGGTGATAGTTCTAATAGTACTGGTGGTACTACAAACAACGACGTTGAAAAACAAAGTATTCAATTACAATACGAAGGTCGTTCGGATGAATTAGATGGTTCCAATGATGGTACGAATGGCTCGAAACGTACTCTTAATGACAAATCGTTGTCTAATACGATTGCGGATGACAATTCTAATACGAATGGTAGTTCTAGTAGTTCTAGTAGTACTGGTTTTGCTGGTAATCAAAGCAAAAAAAGTATCGACAATATTCAACAAAAAACATTGGTATTATTAAATGATCCCAATACGAATGGTGCTGGTAATCCTGATGGTTCAAATGTACGTACGACTGCTTCCAAAGGTTCCGATATTGCTACGAATAATATTGGTGGTTCAAATGGTTCCAATAAATTAAGTGTTTTGAATGGTAGTACTACAAACAACGACGTTGAAAAAAAAAGTATTACACAACAAAATAGTATTGAAGACAAATCTCTTCATGGTAGTAATGGTTCCAATGGTTCCAATGGTAGTAGTTCAAATGGTTCAACTGGTTCCACGAATAGTAGTACAGGTTCCAATGGTTCCAGTGGTTCCAGTGTTTCCAGTGATTCTAATGAAGCAGTTGCAAGTCATTATGAAATAATGATTCGAAGAAATGTTGAAGAAATCGATCGTTTGAATATTATGAATACAAACCTTGTACATGAAGCAAAAGGTTCAACTAAACATATTAAAAAACTTGAAGGTATACGTTCAAAATTGGAAGAACGTTTAGGTGAACAAGATCAAGAACAAAAAAATATTCAATTGGTGCAACAAGTTGTTAATCAACATGTTACCACCATCAGTCAACGTGACGCAACAATTGAAAAATTAAAAATGAAACTTCAACAATGGGAAGAAGAGATTGGAAAAGAACAACAAAATATTGACAAAGCAAGACAAAATATGTTGAAATTCAAAACTAAATTAGACAAAATATTTAGTTCGTATGAAGAAGAAATGGAAGTACCTTTACAACAGCCAATCAAAATGTAAAGGTATTTGAGTTGGTACGTACGTATGTATGTAGTACAAAGTTTAATAATTAATTAAAAAATAAATATAAATAATATAATTTGAATTGTTTTTTTAATTTTGTACAGTTGAAAAAAAAACATAAATTACGTTCATCTACGCAAACAACAACACCACAAACATTACCTGAACAACAATACCATGCCATCATTTAAAAAGTGGCAAGTACTTGACGTATCCCAGCAATCCTCAAGGGGAGGTAATAGGAAAAAATACGAATGTATTTTGCTTGGCGTACGTTCAAAACAAGATGAACTGAACGACGAAGACAAGCGGTTTGGACGGTATTTGGTTTTGTATACAAAAGGAAGACACAAAAATAAATATGATTACGTATACAAACAAGATATCACAGCCAGAGAAGAAGCAGGTCCTACAGAAATTCTTTTGAAAGGTAGAGTTTATTTCACAGGATCAACTCCTACTCACGGTAACTCCACGTACAAAATACAATCCTCTACACAAAAAAAATCCTCTTCGAATTCCTCTTGGAAGAGTAGTACAAGCAGTCGAAATGCCTTGAAACGTGGTTTGGACAGTACTCACGAACATTCGAAATTGGATACTGCCCAATCAGTTTCAGGTGCTATCGTCCCATCCGAACCAAAAAAAAAAAAAAACAAAAAGAGGATTGCATGATGATCGCAATTCTCCTTCGGCATCTGAAATTTTTGAAAATACTATTTTCAATGGGTTGCCAGACACCTCATCTCTTACTAACAATTCGTTTGATAATACGAATTCGGATGCTGTCCCCAAATTGGCAGTAGCATCTTCAATGGCATCTACAACACCAAAAAAAAGAACGGTAATTACTACTAAACAAGATGTTCCAGAAAGTATTGATCAAGATGTTCCAGAAAGTAGTCAAAGTGCAAGTGATAAAGCTACTGCAATTGAAAGTGGTATCTGGTCTACTGTTGATGATATACCTGATATATCTAATACTACCAATCCAAGATCTAGTAGTGATTCTGATGATAGTACTAGTGATACAACAAACAGCGACGTATCACAAAAAGGTATTCAAATACAATACGAACGTCGTTTTGATGAATCAGATGGTTCCAATGGTGGTACGAATGGCTCGAAACGTACTCTTAATGTCAAATCGTTGTCTAATACGAATTCGGATGACGATTCTAATACGAATGGTAATGTTATTGACCAAGTCATTGAAAAAGAAGAAATAAATGATTCATTTGATATCGATACAAACGGCACAAATATTTCGAATACAATTGGAAACATTGATAGTAAAGGTACTCATGGTGGTTTAAATGTACGTACGACTGCTTCCAATGGTTCCAATGATTCCAATGGTGCCACGAATAGTATTAGTAGTTCAAATGATTCAAATGTTTCCAATGGTTCAAATGGTAATGGAAGAACGGTGCGTCAAAAAAAAGAAATAAAAAAAAAAATTATTATTGAAGACAAACATCGTAATGGTGCAGATGGTTGCAATGGTGATACGAATAGTAGTAGTTCAAATGGTTCCAATGGTTCCAATGCTTTAAATGGTTCCAATGGTGCCAGTGTTGCTAATGAAGCAGTTGCAAGTCATTATGAAATAATGATTCGAAGAAATGTTGAAGAAATCAAACGTTTGAGTATTATTAATACACACCTTGTACATGATGCAAAAGAAGCAAATGAACGTATTCAACAATTTGAAGGTTTACGTTTAAAATTGGAACAACAACTTGAAGATTTACGTTCAAAATTGGAACAACGTGCAGTGGAAGATGATGAATCAAAAATTCAATTGATGGAAAATGTTGTTAATCAACATGTTACCACCATCAGTGAACGTGATGCAACAATTGAAGAATTAAAAATGAGACATCAACAACGGGAAGAAGAGATTGGAAAAGAACAACAAAATATTGACAAAGCAAGACAAAATATGTTGAAATTCAAAACTAAATTAGACACAATATTTAGTTCGTATGAAGCAGAAATGGAAGAATTGGAAGACAAGTCAATCAAAATGTAAAGGTATTTGAGTGGGTGTACGTACGTATGTAGTACAAAGTTTAATAATTAATTAAAAAATAAATATAAAAAAAAAAATATTTTCAGATATTTGAAATTAATTTTTTATAGAGTTGCCACCAAATTCGAATTGTGCAATTCAAATTGTGCAAACATGTATGAATCGCAATTAATAGAACCTATTGACTTTAGTTCCACTGATGATCCATTTGAGATATCAGGAGACCTATTGCACCATATATTCGAAACACCATTAGACAATGATTACGAAGATTACGAAGACAATTGCAATAACACAACAAAGCAATGTACAATTGTAAAAACTGCAATTAAACCTGTAGACGTACCAACTGTACCAACTGTTGCGGATGATGCAGCTACTAATATGTATGGAAATGGCAAACAATCATTCAATGATGATGATATTTCGCAAATAGCTTCACCAGTTTCAACATTCGATAGAGATATTTCGGAAAAATACATTTGCACGCCATTGTCGTTGCCTATTATTGTTGACAGTATTTTCGAAAACTTGTACAGTAGTGGAAGAAGCAGTTCCAGTAGAATTAGTAACAGTGGTGAATCGAATCATGATGTGCACATCAATGATGCGCAATTGGCGTATGGAGTGCAAAACTCCTATGAACAACCCAGGCAACCTGGTCCAACTTTAAATTCAAGTCCAAACAATGTATTACAAGACCGTTTACATAAAGATCCGTCAACCAAACGTAAACAACAACGTAATCAACATGAATTGCCACCACGTAGACGACGTAAACTGCTGCGAAACAGTAAACCACATGAACGTAAAAATGTGAGTTTGCGCTGCCATATTCGTAAATGTTTATCTGCGTTGGAAGATGCAAAAAGTTTGTCAAGAACGGTGCAAAATGAGGCTATGTTAAATTTTGTTAGTACAACAATGAAACAAACAAGATATGATTTCATGCAAAAATTTGGTTACGAAATTGATAATTATTGTTTGCCTACTCTTCGTAGTCAATGTACTGTATACAAAGATACGATTGGAGAGACGTGTACTGTAGTATACCGTAGTACATCAATTATTAAAGTTGAAACACATAGCGGTGCCATATTAGAATTCCGACGAGAGCAAAATGAATGGTGGAATCAAAATAGTGGTCAAGTACTTAGTTATTAAGCAAATATATCATAGTGTTAAATTAAAATGTTAAACTAAAATGTTAAATTAAAAGTAGTGTAATTTTGTTTCGAATGGTATAAGCAATACTATTTTATTTTGTCCCAATGTTTAAAGCCGACGTTTCCTTTCTACTATTCGTGCAAGAACTTGGGATTCTAAACCTTCAACTCCTTGAACATCTGGTGATATCTCCAAATTAGCTGCATCAAATTGATTCTTTATGTAATTTATGCTTGTCATGAACTCCATCTTAATATTTGCTACTAACGCACCATTGTGAAAATCTTGAAAATCTTGAAAATAATTGACAATGTTATCGATATATATTTGTGAAATAAGATTGAAATCATTATTGGCATTCATTGCAGCAGATAAAGCTGCTTGTTGAAATAGAATAGACAAAGGTCTATGTGCAGCAACTTTGAATGAAGTGTGTAATATACGAACGATTTTTTCTTTGGAAATGTTTAACGACAATTGTGTTGTTGAAATACTGTTGTGTAAATTGACAAGCGATTCTAATGAAACAGATTCCATTGAAGAATACGGTTGTATACACTGCCAGTATATGCAATTCTCTGTTGAGCTACACATGTGCTTCCAAGCTGGGTTACAGTAGCAACTATTCATACTATCTTATATTTGTAAATTCTTATTCGGAAATCCGAATGAATGAATAACAAGAATTTGATTTGGAAAAATGGAAATTCGGAAAAATGTCAAAAAAATGGACAAAAAGAGTGAACTGATCACTGGTTTCACATTGAACACCCATTGTTGAACAAACAACTTTCAATCTCACAACTAATTTACTGTCCAAAACTCAACCTACGAGTTCTTCCAATATCCCTGACATTCAATATACGAACAGTACGAACAATAGCAAAAGTATGAACAGTACGAACAGTACAAACGGTACACACGGTACACAAGACGGTACAAACAATACAAGAAGAGGAGATTGTGCATGTTTTGTATTTTTCGGAGGATGTGTTCAACAAGACAAGATACAAGGATGTTTCGCTCAGCTCTGTTGTGCAAATGGCTATGGGGACCCACGAATAGCTCCTTTTACAAATATTACACATTTTGACAGAGAAGCGATTAACGATATGACACAAATATATCTCAAAGACTTCAAAGGCAATTGTATGAAGAACTTCAAATTGACACCAAACGAATCTATCAAATATATGTTACAGCATATAATGTATTTGCCTCCGGATATTTCATTTGACCATTATACCAAGTATAAACACTCTTTCTTATCATTGGTCATATTATTAGGTAATTTTGTTGAACGCTTACAACAAAAAAAAATAAAAAAATTAGAGGATATAATTGTTGGCTCAACAAATCCAGTAACTACTGCAATATGCTTGTTATACATTGCTAAACTCAAATAAAGCTATTATTTTTGTATTATTTTTTAAATTGTACTTCTATTGTACATACAGGGGCATATGCAGGATGTCTAGGAGAATATTTTTTTTTTTTTTCTTGTAATAATATTGTCGATGACTTGCAACAATATTGATTTGCTTGTGTTTGTTCAATACTTGATATTTGTGATGAAGTACGAATGGGAAAGGACTTAACTCTGGACGAAAATTACAAAGTACCCGGCGATGCTGGTGGTATTTGATAGGCTGGTAGTATCCAATGCGTTGTAGCTCAATAATGTCTGCTTCGTGCTTGCTGGCTTGATCAAAACGTTTTGTATATTCATAACACATTGCTAATCCCAATCGTATTGTAAAAGCATGGTTTTTGGGAGTATGTTGAACCCATATATTAATTGGATCTAGTTTGTTGTGATGGGGAGTTGGAATAAAGCTTGTTACTTGGTTTACTTCTTGTTCACTGTTGAGTAATGCAGACCATAGCATTTTACAGATATCTTCAATAGTTTGAATTAGTCTCCAATCTTCTTGTCGATGTGCAATACCACATGTAGAGGTGGATAATAGTAACATTGTATTGTTGCATGTTACAGTTATTGTAGTATACTTCGCCATACATAATTAATTATGTACTAATTCCAATACGGATAGCCCAATCCGCTAGGTACTCCTACATATTAATGTACTTCTTACGGAGTACAAACACGAAAAGACTGAACTATTAACTGACCTACATGTACAATAATGCAAAAACATCAGATCAAAACTTTTGACGAGTACGAGACGCCACTCTATGCCATCCGGGACCTGCTTGACCACTGGCAGCTCGAGAACTTGCACATATACGAACCGTTTATTGGTTCAGGGCATTCCACCGAGTGCATGCGTAAGCTGGGACATACTGTCTATGCGCCGGGAGGTGATTTTTTTACGCACGGTGTGCCGGACCGCAGCTTGTACTTAATTACCAACCCGCCCTTCAGCATCAAAAAGGAGATCCTGCGTAAAATATTTGTAGAGTGGAACCATCCCAGAGTAGCGCTGCTGCTGCCCGCCAATGTGGTGCAGACCGACTACTTCCGAGAAATTACGGCGCACGTCGAACTCTTGAAAATCATGATGCCGACAGCGCGAGTTAAATTTATTCGCGACGGCAAAATGATGAACAAAACGGCGGGGTTCAGCTGTGTCTGGGTCTGTCGGGGCTTTGGCAGCAACATTCACATGGAATACTTGGGACACCGGGGCAAAAAGGATCCGTAGATTTACTGAAACAACAGCAGCTGGGCAAACAGATCGTCGGTCTCAGAGGTCATCTTGGAGGTCACGCCAATGACACCCAGTCGGAAGGGAGGCGGTGGACGTGCTCGAGTGTACATCTGTGGACTTAGGTGCTTGAACAGCTCCGGACTCATGCGTATCTCCGCACCGTAGACAATGTTTCTATGATGCTTGCCGTTGACCGGGTAGAGCCACCAGTCTATCCCGTGTTCCGCAGTGTAGTCAAACTTTTTAATTGCTTTCTCCACAATCGAACCCCACTCAGATGGGCGTCCCGGCACGGCAGGACAGGACCCGTAGCTGCCGATGAATTTAGCAAATCCCACCGGAGTTTGTTGCCAGTCGTCCACCCACAGCTCGCCTACAACATCTGTCATGTCAAACATTGGATCCATTGAGAGCTGTGACCCACCGAATATGTTTGCCATATCTAGTGTGGGGTACTGACCAGTTCCTGGAGTGTGGTCGCCGCCTGCGAGAGACTGGTGCTGGCTACTTGCTTGTAGACCCAACCTTCAAAGGTGTCCAGTGTTTTCAAATCGTCTACACTGTAGTCTACACCCTGCAGCGCTCTCCGAGCATGTACTTTATAGAAGGCGAGGCGGCACTGGAGCCCAAGCCCAATGTATACAGCCGGGTTGGAGGTTGGAACGATGGAGGCGACCATGATTTTGAACTCTTTCCACAGTGTAAAAATAATAATGTTGGTCAGCACGGAAATACTCGCCCGGATTGGAAAAAAAGAAGTGAGAATCAACTTGCCGATGGTCGGATCCATCTGCATGAAAAAATCTACAATCAGCTCCTTTTTCTGCTGCGGGTTGTTTTGGATCATTCGTATTAGTCGGTTGCTAGCCTCGCTGTACTGGATCCTGGCTTGTTCCATTGACATGCAATTGAACCCAAGTTATATGCTATGGCAAACGAATACATGTTCACAGTAGACCAACAACAAAAATGGGATCTGGAGCCAGTCAAAAATTAGACCAAGGATTAAAATGTCCCAGCAGCTACGACCCAGAAGACTTCCAGGCAATCTGCACGCTGTTTGACAGCTTTGATACAAACGGTGATTTCGTTGTCTCGGGCAGCGAGTTGGGCAGCATTGCCTCTGTTCACGTACAGAACAAAATTATCAAAAGTCGGCGCAAGGTGGACAAGCTGATAACGAAGCAAGATGCAATCAAGCAACAGAGTAAAGTTCGCTTGGAAGTGGAAATTAATGCCATTATGCGAGAAATTGAATCGTCGGTGAACCGAGATTTGACATTGATTGGCAATCGTATAGAGACACTCAAACAAGATATTGCTTGCTGGGAAATTGCAACACCAGAGCAGAAACACGATTGCTTTGTGGAGGTGATCTCAAAGGACGAGCGGGTTTCCTTCCCTGAATTTTTCAAGTATATGCGCTATAGAGTACAAGACATGAAAAAACATTATACTTAATTCTTGTTTAAAACTTTTTCTCTTTTGACTATGGTTTTGTATGTTGCACTGCTAGTCATGGTGCTGTTGATATCTAAGAACGGTTTGATAATGTGTTTGTAGACACAGCGGTAGGTACGGTTGATGGCAGCCATGCTTTTGGCACCGGTGATCACAATCTTGCCGCTACGGAACAGCAGAAAGACCACCTTCGGATTGGAAATTCGCAGCACCAGTCCTGGAAACATCTCGGGCTCGTAGCTCACATTGGCGCCATTGGCTTGGCTGAGTTCATACAAATTGATGGGGTGTAAAACACCGACCGACGCTACAATGTTCTGCACCTGAAAGTTGTGAAAACACACGGGTACGTCGGCTTTCTGCAGCAGTCGTACATACATCCGGCATGCCAGCAGGCTCTCCAAGATGTTTTTGGAGCCAGTGCACACCATGTTCCCAGACCCAAAGACCAGGGCAGTGGTGCGAGGCTTGGTCAGGCGGATGGTCATGGCTGCAAAGCGCTGTGGGTTGTAGTCACAGAACTTGAGACGCAGGGCAAGCGCTTTCAGATTCAGATTCATGACACCGAGGCTGAAGGTGGCAACACAGTTTTGGACTTGCGGCATGGGAATGGAAGACAATTCTGGAGTCAGGTGCCTGGCATCGTAGCGGCTCTTGTGTTGTTTCTTGGAACTCTTGGGCATTCTTGGACTTGGACAACTCTTTGGACACCCACATAGTTTGCCATATATATACAACGGCGATGCCAGATAAAAATGTGCGACAGCAGCTTGTTTGAGTTAAAACTTGCGGTGCCGAAAATTGGGCTCTGCGAAGCCACTGTGAGCAACACCGTATTTGTCTCGGTCGTAGCAACTCTGGTCAACTACTTTAACCGGATACTTGCAGCCCGTCGCTTCTACAAGCAACAGCACGTCTACGAAAAAAGTAATGAGGTAATGGGCTTGGTCTGGATTCAAATGCTGCAGTCCCTGCTGGGCGTGACCAGCCTGCTTATCATTGTCAGTGCCAACTGGGTTGTCATTTTGTGCAGTGTCTTGGGCACTCTGGTGGGAGTTTGGCAGGGATGGAAAGTTCGCCAACAGAAGTTTGTTGCTTCGTGTGACTATAAGTAAGAGAGCAGCAGATGGTAAAATGACCGGCAAGTACAGCGCGGACGGCAGATGTTGTAGGTTTTTCTACACGGAGGAGGGCAACTGCTGCAAATGTTGCGGCAGACACGCGGTGTACGTGGTACTGAATATCGTGGCAGCGTGCTTGCACTTGGTTAACGCGGTTGTCACGCTGATTATAGGGGACGATAAATTGTATCCGATCTACGAGACATATGGGTCTTGGAATCCGTACAACGGTACTTGTACACCGGGTGCGTACATTGTAGGCAACAGTACGGACAAGTTTGTAGTTAACCCGAGAGACAAAAAACACACCTATACCCTCTCTCTGCTGTGGCTTATCTTCTTTTTTCACCTGCTGTCCTTTCTGTTTCAGTTCGCAGTGGCGTTGAAATGTTCTGGCTACGACTACGTCAACAAAGTAAAGCGGGGTGTCAATCCAATGCGCTTCGTGGAATACTCCATCTCTGCAACGCTCATGTTGGTTTGCATTGCTTTAGTGTCGGGCATCGACGAGCACTATGCAATCGTTGGCATAGTGGTGTTAACTTTGATCACGATGCTACTGGGTCTGGTGTCGGAGTCGCTGTTTGACGACAATTTGATGGGTGTCCCCGAGAAGAGCGAGGAGGGGGCTGATTCCAAGGCGGATTCATCAGATTCCAAGTACAACAAGAAGCAAAAGTCTGGGTTCACCCGCAGTTTGAGAAATGCATTGGAGTTCGACTCGGAGGGTGCCAATACAGACACAATCGAGAAAGCCGCCACTATTGCCACATACGTTGCCAAGCGCAGTTCTGCATCGTTCAGTCGTAAAATTGGCTGGATCGTTCATATGATGGGCTGGGTCACGCTAATGGCGGTGTACGGTGGCATTATTCTGCGCAACTTTTATTTCAGCGTAGAACTCTCGGACGCCAAGCCGCCAGAGTGGGTGTCGATTGCACTGCTGTCGGTATTTGCACTGTACAACGTGTTCGGGGTCACGCAGTTTATGCAGCTGTGCTGTAAGTTTCCGCTGCACATGTGTCGCTCAGACGAGAACTGTGATCCACAACAGGGATACGATGGCTCGAATGGCTTGAACGTGGCAGTGGAGTACGTCTATGTGGTGAACAGCTTGGTCACCAAAACATTGCTCGGGTATTTAATTATTTTCAACCTGGTGGTTGAGGACCGGCGTGTGATGTGTAGTATATAGACGTCGGCTGGGGTCCATAAAAATGGCAGATAACTGTTATGTTTGTTTGGAAGAGTGTGAACATCGATCTCCGTGCAATTGTTCGCAGGCTGTGCATGTAAAATGTCTGGAAGAAGTGAAAGCGGATGTTTCCAGCACGAGGTGTACAATTTGTCGCTGCAATTTTGATGGGGTCTTGGAGCCCGACTCTGAGACGGAACCCAAGGTGCCGAGTAAATGGTGCAGATTTGTACAGGGGTTTGCTGTATTTTGGTTTGTGTACCTGGTCAGTGGGGTAGGTGGTCAGCTTCTGTTGGCAATTTTGGGGAGACCGGGGATCTTGTTTCAACACGTTTCCTTTGTGCATACCATTTTTTCAATCAATTTTATTGGTTCGTGTTGGATTATGCTTTTCCCAATTATTTGTGTTGCCATCCTGTGTCGTATAACCCCGTCCACCAGGTCCTGAAAATGTGGTTCGTAGTTGGATTTGTAACTGGGTGGACCATGGCAAGGGCACCTCCCACGCGGAAAGATCTAGACAAAGTAGTAGACAAACTTGCTCAGATCGTAGAGTATGTCAAAAAATAAAGTAGAGGTATAAAAATAGTTTAAATACTTCTCAAATGTTAGAACCAATTCTACTTGTATATGGATTGGTGTTTGCGGTCGTAGTGTGGCGCTATATTGTACTCTACCGGCAGCATATTCGTCTGTGTCTTCGAGAGCTGCAGCTGCATGTTCAAAAGACCCACGATCGCAAGCTCCAACAAATTTTAAAACGCCTCCTCAGCTAACTCCGTTTACCCGAACAAATTGACGAGGTCATACCCATTTTTTTTTGCATCCTTGTCCGTTACTTATAGGTATGGCTCTCTAATTGAACCCAAAACTCCAGTTGTGTACACTATGTCCCTGCACATACCAATTGCCAAGTGGGGAGGAGACATGAGTGACATCACACCCAATCAGTTCTTGACAAAAACAGACGAGTTCAAAACTCGAATCCGAAACAAGGAGTACGTATTGCAATGTCCGCACGGTCATGCTGTTCATTTTGTGAGACCGTCGATTAACGGTCGTCGCTGCCACTTTGCACATACCTCCGATCGGGACGGTGTGTGCACGTATGTCAAAAAATACGGCGGTGGTGAATCTGAAAACCATTTGAAGGGGAAACTCTGGTTTGGGACCGAGCGGTCGATTGTTTTTGATGTATATTGTGGAGCCGGTTGCGGCAGAGTCGTGAGATCGGTGAGCGTTGATGAAAATTGGTCGTACACTACCGAGTACAAGTTAACCATGGACAACCAGTACATTTGGGCTGACGGCATGTTTTTGGACGCGGACGGCGTGAAGCAACTTGTGGTTGAGGTCGTTGTAACACATCACACCACCGGCAGAAAACGCAAATGGTTGCAACAGCAAAATTTTGAATATTTTGAAGTAACGGCGGAGGCTGTGCTGGCATCTACAAACGGACACGTCCCCATTATTAACCAATCCAAGGATATTCAAACGTGTTCGACGTGTAAAGAACGAGCACGTGTAGCAAGAGCAAGAGAAGAACGAGCACGCGAAGCACGAGCAATAATAGAACAAGCACGTGTAGCAAGAGCAAGAGAAGAACGAGCACGCGAAGCACGAGCAAGAGCAGAACGAGCACGTGTAGCAAGAGCAAGAGAAGAACGAGCACGCAAAGCACAAGCCCATGAAACCCGAGAACGTGCCCAAGAACGTCGATTCCAAGAAGCACATGAAGGCATACTTCCCATTCACTTCCAGCATCTCTCCACCCACATGCACCGAGGACAAATTACCTTGTTTGGCAGAAATGCGGAGGGTCAGAGCGTGGCGGCACACACCCAAGCTAAACCCACTCTGGTAGTCTCTCCTCTGCCACCAAATATGGCAGAAACTCTGCTACGCTACTCCGCCTCCAAGCGCAAGAATATCAACGTCGAATGGTACATACAGAACACGCCTCTGCCTTACACAGTGACTCGTCTACAGGGTCAAAACATCGTGAACTACGACGAAGACCACTCGCATCCATTTTGGGAAATTAAATGCCACGACATCTACACTTTTTACAATTTGAAGCGCCTGATTCGAGAAGACTGCGACTGCATCGTGTCTCAAAGACCGTACGACAATTCCTCCGACTCCTTGAAGCAGTGGGTGGACAGGGACTGGATAACAGGTTGGGGTACCTGTCGACTTGAGACCACCCTCTACAACGACCAGCTGCATCCGTGCGCACAGTACCTGGTGGAGAATGACATTCATTCGTGCGACACGGTTACGATTGTGGGGACACCGGTTTCAATTACACACTGCGACCTGGAATACAGCATTACGGCGATCTGCAAGGCGGAAGAGCAGTACCAATCCCCGTTTAAACTTTTCTCCTACGACATTGAATGCTATTTGCGTACGGTCAATAAGAAGCTGGTCTTTCCTACGGCGGACAAAGACCCGATCATTACGATCGGAGTTGTCGTCGGCGATACCGTCTCCCAGAAGACCTCCAAGCATGTCTTTTGCCTGCACGAGACTCCGGACATCGAAGGCATCGACGTACACTGGTTTGCTACCGAAAAACAACTGCTGAGAGCGTTCTGTAACTTCGTGCAGAAACAAGATCCCGACTTTATTCTGGGTCACAACATTAATCGCTTCGACAATGTCTACTTTCGAGATCGCTGCAAACTGCTCGACGTAAAATTTGACTGGAGCCGTCGGAGAGACTACAAGTGTACCATACGTGAAATTGTCACCCAGAGCAACCAGAAGGGCACGCAGGAAGTCTACCGCCTGGATATCCCGGGTCGAGTTGTCTTGGACACGTACGAAGTCTTTCGTGCCCAGCACAAGCTTCGCAGCTACAAGCTGGACGCTATCGGAGAGCACTTTTTAAACCAGCGCAAGGTAGACCTGCCGTACGCCGAAATTCCCAAGAAGTTTCAAACATCGGAGGGGAGGCAGCTCCTGGCTACCTACTGCGTGCAGGACAGCAACCTGGTGCTGAACCTGGTACAAACACAGTACAAAGTGATCAACACCATGCAGATGGCAAATGTCTGCGGGGTCGACCCAGACGACATCCTGCAGAGAGGGCAGGGAATTCGCACGATCTCTCTCATGCTGCGCTATGCCAAGTCCATGCCGCAGCGCTTGTTCATTCCAAGAGGCAAAGACAACGAGGACGGGTTCAAGGGAGCCGTTGTTCTGCCGCCGCAGAGAGGCATCTACACCGACGCGGTGATCTGCGTGGACTTTGCCTCACTCTACCCCAGCATCATGCTGGCAATGAACATGTCGTACGAGACACTTGTTGCCAACGAGACGGTCGAACGAATGGGATGGCAGGAAGACGAGCAGGTGCGCAGCGTTCCCGACTACGACTACAAGGACAATCGACTGGTCATTACCCATGCCAAGGAAAACTGCACCTTTGTCACCACCGATGTCCGCGAGGGTCTCCTGCCTAAGATTTTGCGCAGTGTCCTCACCGAGAGAAAAGCTGTCAAAAAGCAGATGAAACAGCACTACGGCACCAGCATGCATGCAGTCCTGGACGGCAAACAGCAGGCGCTCAAAGTAGTAGCCAACAGCATCTACGGGTTCACCGGTGCCAAAAAGGGGTACCTGTCCGAGCCGAAAATAGCCGCCAGCGTGACCAAGTACGGCAGAGGATTAACTTTGCGCACCATGGACTTTGTAGACAACCATCCCGACTGGAAGGGCTCCAACGTCATCTACGGAGACACGGATTCGTGCTTCATTCGACTCTCGCGAGAGATGTGCGACGGCAAAGACAATGCGGAGCTGATTGCCAATGCCCATCGGGTCGGAAAAATGATGGGGGAAGAGATCACTCAGATGTTTCTGTCTCCGGTGCTGATGGAGTACGAAAGCGCGTTCGAACCTCCGTTTGTGCTGCTAAAAAAAAAGAGGTACTTTGGCAAACTCTGCTTGCCGGGCAGAGCTCCGAAGCCGTACCTCAAGGGAGTCGAGTGTATCCGACGCGACTTTGCTCCCATCGTGGTGAGTACACAGCGCCGAATGATCGAACTCATCTTAGAGAACAAGCTGCCGGAAGCCGAGACTATGGTACGCGAAACGTTTCGTCGACTCTACGCGGGTGAAATTCCCGTCAAGGAACTGACGATGTGCAAAAAGTTGAGCCAATTGCCCGAGAACTACAAGACCAAGAGCCCGCACGTCGAACTAGCCAAGAGACAGCAAGTTGGCGGCAGAGGTCCCAAAGCCGGAGACCGGGTGGAGTACCTCATTCGTGCCGGGTTTGAGGACTTGAACCAGAGGTCGATCGCTCCGGAAGAAGTCGACAAGCACGTAATTGACTACAGCTACTACGCCGAAAAACAACTGCGCAAGCCGCTGGAAAGAATTTTAGAGCTGGCTACCGACACCGACGACATATTTGAACAGAGACACGTTTCCGCAGCGATGAACAACTCGGGCATTGTACAGTATCTCAGTGTAGGCAAGAGAAGGGGGTCGGGGGAGAAGGTGTATACAAAGACAAAGAAGCGTAAAATAACAGACACAGATATAAGAAATTTTTTTGACTAAATTGTACTTAAATGCGCGCAGAGACACCTGAGAGGCGATTAGCCTGTATTTTTACTACTACCCGATATTTGTTCAGAAATATTCAACATATTGAAACTAACAAGTTCCATCCTCGAAATATTCGCAAGGACAACTGCCAGAATCGGAACCACAACAACCATTCTCTTGGTAATCTTTGTACTTTTCTGCAATAGGGTGACAGGAAGAATCGCCGTGTTCTGTACCAGGATGAGCAAAAAAGTATTCGTCAGTATTACATGCGTTGTCCCCTGTTACATATTTGGGTGTTACACTACCGGCACAAGTATTATCCCACTCACATCTTACGTGTGTGTCTTGTACAAATATAGGAGTAAATCCAGATTTACAGCTTAAGCACCATGCTTGTCCTGCTCCTGTTGTAAGGAGATTGTTTATAGTACTACAAGCTGTACATGATGTTGAACCACCACCAGAGAACTCATTCGGTGGACAATCTACACAATCTGAAGTTGACGACGCAGAAAATTTGCCACTAGAACATGGAGTACAGGAAGAAGCACCCGAGGATACAGCACCATTATCCACTCCAATTTCTGCTATGGAACCAGCGGCGCAAGTCTTACATGCATCGTAGTTGGTGTCGTTAGAATATTTGCCAATGTCACATTCTTCGCAAAAATGAGGGACTGTATTTCCATTAATTGCAACAGGAACATGGTAACCTGTGCCTGCTCCGCATTTATCTGTTGGACCACAAGCAGACCCATCCACTTCATTATTGTATTCTGGTGGATCCTTTAGTGAATGCTCGCCTGCAACACCTGCGTCACATCTTACACAAGTGACGTGAGAGTTGTCACCGTCGTGGGTTTTTCCATAGCCTTTGTCACACAGGATACACCAATTTACAGTTCCGGTTTC
>MDTF01007710.1_pt1 | contig 37708 bp, 44 predicted proteins | sample 811191 | NCBI WGS metagenome assembly MDTF01 (sample SAMN05326649, study PRJNA326480) | marine metagenome | isolation source: seawater | place: Southern Ocean | collected 2011 | reverse complement strand
CGGGAGCATGATGATGACCTCCTCCCACACTGCACCGCGGAACCTGTCGGCGAGGTAATGGACTTCGTCCATGACGACATAGCGCAGGTCGCGGAGCGCCGGTGAGCCCGCGTACAGCATGTTGCGCAACACCTCGGTCGTCATCACGACGACGCGAGCATTTCCGTTGATGTTGGTGTCTCCGGTGAGAAGCCCCACATCATCGGGCCCATAGACATCGACGAGTTCGCGGAACTTCTGGTTCGACAGCGCCTTCATCGGCGTCGTGTAGAACGCCTTGTCGGAGGGCTCCCGCATCGCCAGATGAATCGCGAACTCGCCGACAATGGTCTTTCCCGCCCCCGTGGGCGCAGCGACGAGCACGCTTCGCCCCGACTCGAGCGCGTGGCATCCGGCGATCTGAAACGGATCGAGATCGAAACGCTGATCGTCGGCGAACGCCGCCGTGACCGGATACGCACGGGCTGCTTCGGCCCGCGCAAATCGCTCCGCTGGGCTTGGAGCACTCACCCCGTCGCCTCAGGCGGCAGCAGGGCTGCGTCGCGCTTGGATTTGCGTCGGTCGAACAGTAGCGACACACCGGCTGCCGCGAAGAAGAGCACGACGAGGATGCCTGCCAACATCAGCATTGACACGGCGTCAGCTGCGGGTGTTGCAACCGCCGCGAAGAGGGTAGCCACCAGCACTGCAACCCGCCACCCTTTGAGAATGCCGCGGCCCGAGATCACCCCCGCGACGTTCAAAGCAACGAGGAAGACGGGTAGGACGAAAGAAACCCCGACCACAAGGAGGAACTTGAAGACGAAGTCGTAGTAGTACGTTGCGTCGTAGAACAGGGAAGTCTGGTCTGGAGCAAAGGTCGCCATGATCTCGACGACGTGCGGGAGCACGAGCCACCCCACGGTAGTCCCCGCGAAGAACAGCGGAACAGCTGCCCCGACGAACCCCGCCGTGTAGCCGACTTCTTTCCTTGTGAGTCCCGGCATGATGAAAGCCCAGATCTGCCACAGCCAGACCGGTGCAGAGATCAGAAGTCCGGTCGCGAAAGCGATTCGGATGCGGAGATCGAACGGACCGGTGATCGTCGTGAACATCACCTCGACCTTGTCGGTCTCGCCACGCATGGCCGCCACATCTGCGATCGGAATCGTAATCAGCCGGATGATCGGATCGGTGATGATGAACGCGACCACCATGCCGACGACGAGCGCGAGGGCAGCGATCATGAGCCGCTTGCGCAACTCGATCAGATGTTGCCCGAGAGACATCCTCCGGTCACGGCGCGGCCGGTCGGGCTCTCCTACCTCCGGCAGGGAACTGGTCGCCACGCGGCCGGGTCAGGCTGTGGAATCTCGGCCGCTGGATGACGCGGCCTGCGACGAGCCAGCAGAACCCGTCGAGGACGAGTCAGCGGCTTCGGACGCTGCGACGTCGGGCTTCGCGGCATCCTTGGAGTCGTCGTCCTTCATGGCCTTCATCTCGCCCTTGAAGACACGGGCGGACTGGCCGAGGCTCTTTGCCAGCGCGGGCAGCTTCGCCGCGCCGAACAGCAACAGGATCACCGCGAGAATGATCAGCAGGTGCGGCCACCCGAATGCGTTCCCCATGGGGTCTCCTCACGATTGCGGTGCCTGAAGTCTACCCCGGCGCCACTCACGGGCGCCGGAACCTGGACTGAGAACCGTCCATATCCCTGTTTTGGTCTTCTTATGTCTGCCCGGGGTACTGGGCGAGGCCCGCCTCAGCCCACTCCCGCGCCGCTTCGCGGGCGCCTGTCGGCGCGAGAATCCGCACGTCTCCCCCGCGACGTGCTGCAAGTCGTCGCAGGCTCAGCACATCAGCCACCCGCATCCGTGCGGTGCTCACCCCCGCCGTGGTAGTGACGGTCGCTCGATCGAGGTAGTCACCCAAGAGTGGGCCGACGGATGCCGGGAACTCGAAGGTCACGTTCACGTCGCCCGCTGCATCGTCGCCGGTGTCGGCGAACCAGCCGGGTACGGTTTCTTGCCCGTGCGTGATCGGGATGTCGGTCAGGGCGAGATCGCTCACGCGGTCAAGGTGGAAGGTCCGCATCGCCTCTCGCAGATGGCACCAGCCCTGGAGATACCACTGCCCTTGGGCTATCAGAACCTTGACGGGATCGACCGTGCGTGTCGTCGGTGACCCTTCGGGAGTCTTGTAGGTGAAGCTCACAGCGACCCGACGACCGAGAGCGTCGGCTACGAGACGGCGAACCGCATCGACCGGCTCCGATGCAACGACGACGGCAGCAGGTGCGCGAGACGCGCCGCGCGCGAGTTTCGCGAGCAGCCCGGTATACAACTGCGAATCCCCCACGCCGGGGATCGTGGCCGCAAGCTGCAGTCCCGCCAGCAGAGCAGCAGCTTCGCGGGCGGTCAGTCGTGGCGCCCGCTCGAGACCCACGGAGTTCGTGATCGCGATGAGGTCCCGCTCGTCCAGCAGGTCCCAGTCGATGTCGAAGAGCTCGTTCGCCATCTGCCAATAGCCGGAGTCTCCGGGCAGCCCGATGACGGTAAGGCCGCGCACCATGGTGCGCATCTGCTCCGCGGTGACGTCGAACTCGTCTGCAGCCTCGGCCACTGACACCTCGCCCTTGGAGATGAGGTATGGCACCAACTGCAGGAGCAGTGCTGCGCGGTCGGTCGCGATCGACGAGCCGCTCATCCGTTCCCTCCGTTGTGCGCATCCCGAGTAGAGCGAAGCCGCCGAATGACCTCTGCTTTGACGTCATCCGGTTCGACGACACGGACTTCCGGACCGTACGATGCCAGCTCGTCGGCGACGACGTGAAGATCCACGTACGGCACCCACCAGCCTTGCGCCGCAGGTTCCGCGCGACGCGAGAGGCGCAACCACGCCTCGGTCCCGGGGTCGATCTCCACCAGTGCCCTCTGCCGCTGTGCGAGCTCGCGCAGCCCGTCGAGCGCGCGGGCACCCGCACCCTCGCGCAGCGCGGGGTCTCCGACGGTTCGACTGATCACGACGTCATCGACGATGCGCGTGAGAAGGAAGGTGCGAGGCGCGTCCAGGTCGAGATCCAGACCGTATACGTGCCACCGAGCCTCGAACTCGACGAGCGCGAGCGGCTGCAGCCGCCGCACTCGCGGCGCAGCGCTTCCGGGCCGCATATATCGGAAGCTCACGATTCGCGAGTCCTCGATCGCCCGCTGCAGGGGCGCAAACGACGGTTCGCGCAGACTGATCCGCGGCGAGTATCCGAGGATCGGATCCTCGACCGGAATGCCGAGCGCGCGAATCTTGCGTAGGCCGCTGCGCGCATCCGCCGACAGAGAGCTTTCGCTCCACACGCCTCCGGCCAGGTTCAGCAGAGCGAGCTCGGCCGGCGTGAACTCGATATCGGCAGGCAGCTCGTACTCGGCGGTCGGTACGCGGTAGCGAGCCTCGCGAAGATCGTCGGGATCGGCACGGTCACCGATCGTCTCGATCGGGACACCGAGTCCACGAAGGCTCTCTTTATCGCGCTCGAACATCTTCTCGAGCGCGTCCTTCGACGTGCCGGCTTCCGACTGCTCGCGGTAGCCCGACACCGACGACAGGATCGTGTCCTTCGTGATGCCCTGTTCGGTGGCCATCAGGGCAACCACGAGGTTCACCAACCGCTCCTCGGGCGGAATGCGCACAGGGGTCTTCGAGGGCACGCCCTCATCCTAGGTGCGCGATGCGCGGCATCCCCTCTTGCCGAGGGTGATTTCGGCTACGAGGCGGGTTCCGGGTCGATTCCGAGGATGTCGATGACGAAGACGAGGGTTGCACCGCCCGGAATCGCGCCCTGTCCGGCATCGCCATAGCCCTGATCCGGCGGCACAACCACGAGCACCTGGGATCCGACGGTCTGACCCTCGAGAGCCGCGGCGAAGCCCGGCACGACCGCGGTCAGATCGAACGAGACCGGATCGCCGTCCCAGCTCGTGTCGAAGACCTCACGCGTGTCCCACAGCAGACCCGTGTAGTGGGCGCGAACCGGCTGCTCGCCGGTGACGACCTCGCCGTCGCCCTTCTTGATCGTTTGGATCGAGAGTTCGGTCGGGGCCGGGGCATCAGGGATGATGACTCCGGGTCGCCCGTTCGGGGCGCGGACGACGGACGGAAGACCGTTGCTGTCGGTGAACTGGTCAGCGCCATCCGCCTTCGGAAGGTAGACCTTCCGAACGTCGACGACGGCGACCGCGGAACTGCCCTCCTCGAGCCCGATCTGCGTCGCGGCAGCCGGGTTGATCGCATCTGCCGGTAGGGCGACAACGACGCGGTCCCCTTCCTGCGCGCAGTGAAGAGAATCCTCAAGCCCTGGCAGGGTGTCGATCCACCGCGACATCGAGAAAACGTTCTCGAGCGTCACGTCGTAGGAGGTGGCGACGGCCGGCTCACCGGTCTGACCGTTGAGGACCACCATGTCGAGGATGACCATCTGGTCGGTCGTAATGATCGGCGTCCCCTCCCCCTGCGTGAGGTCGGTCCATGCGAGCTCATCCACCTGGAACGGGGTATAGACCTCGACGTCGGGCGCCTCGCCGAACTCACCGGTGACTGTCACGAGATCGGTCGCTGCGGGGTCGGTATCGGTGACACGAGCGCACCCGTCGGCTGGGCTTGTCGAGCAACCGACGAGTCCGGCAGCTGTCAGTCCGAGGATCGCGAGGAAGGCGGGTGTCTTTCGCACCGGATCAGTCTAGGTGGTCAGGCTCAGCCGTTTCGTCGACCGTCACAGGGCCGCCGCCGGTGGCGGCTTGGCGGGCACCGTCAGCCGCCTTCTGCGCTTCGCGAACTCGTTTCCGCAGGTTCTTGTCGGTGATCTGACGGTCACCGACGGCACCGGGAGTCCACAGCTCGACATCCTCGTCGCCGTAGCTGCTCTTCGAGGCACGCCGCTTCTGCTCGGGCGCGACAGCGCCGGGCGCGAGGCGTCGAGCCCACAGCAAAAAGCCCGTGTGCGCGACCATTCGGTGGTCTGGGCGAACGGCGAGACCCTCGACGTGCCAGCCTCGCACCATCGTCTCGTTCGCGTCGGGTTCGGTGAACAGGCCGGTGTTGCGGATGTACTCGGCTACGCGGCTCAGTTGCGTGGCGGTCGCGATGTAGCAGAGGACTACCCCGCCCGGGGTCAGGGCCTCCGCAACGGCGTCGATGCACTCCCACGGGGCGAGCATGTCCAGGATGACGCGGTCTACCGTTCCGGGTTCGACGGCCGTCGGCAGCTCAGTCACGAGGTCGCCGACACGAACGTCCCAGGATGCCGGGCGGTGACCGAGGAAGGTCTCGACGTTGGCCTGCGCAACCTCGGCGAACTCCGGCCGTCTTTCGAACGAGACCAGTCGCCCGGCGTCGCCGATCGCGCGCAGCAGCCAAAGCGAGAGCGCGCCAGAGCCGACGCCGGCTTCCACCACGACGGCGCCCGGAAACACGTCAGCCTCGGAGAGGATCTGCGCCGCATCCTTCGGATACACGATCGCGGCGCCACGCGGCATCGACATCACGAAATCACGCAGCAGGGGGCGCAGCGCGAGGTACTCGTGGCCGGCGCTATTGACGACGACCGAGCCGTCCGGGATCCCAATGAGGGTCGAATGAGGCAGCACCCCGTGATGCGTGTGGAGTTCCCCACCTTCGCGAAGCGTAATCGTGTGCAGCCGGTTCTTCGGACCGGTGAGCTGGACACGGTCGCCCACGCGGAACGGACCGGACAGACGTGGTGTGGTGCTCATGCGGCGCCGATCTTTCGGTGTGCGCGGTGAAGCTCACTGAGGTCCGAAGCTGTCACCCCGTGAAGTGTGGGCCAGACGGCGTGGGCACCGGCCCCCTCGAGCGAGACCATCGCGGGAACGCCCAGAACAACCGATCCCGCGGCTACAGCGGAGCGCAGCCCGTTCGGCGAGTCCTCGATCGCCACGGTGTCGGCTGGTTCTACGCCGAGCGATGTGCACGCCTGGAGATACGGATCCGGATACGGCTTCGGGCGGGTGACGTCATCGCCGGCGACGACGAGGTCGAAGGCGTCGAAATCGATGAGCTCGGCGATATGGGAGGCCATCCGTCGCATCGACATCGTCACCAACGCGGTCTTCAGGCCGGCATCCTTCAGGTCGGCAAGAAGCTCGCGCGCGCCCGGTCGGAAGGGAACGCCGTCCCGCGAGATGCTGCGCATCACTTCGCTGGTGAGGTGCTCGATGATGTCGCCGGTGGACATTCGCACTCCCTCTTCCTGCAGGATCCGCGCAGAATCCTCCAGGGCGAGCCCGACCAGCGACAGCGCCTTCTCGTGAGTCCAGGACCCGCCGTAGCTCTCAACGAGCGGCGTCTCAGCCGCAATCCAGTACGGTTCCGTATCGACGAGCGTGCCGTCCATATCCCAGAGCACGGCGGAGAGGGCGGGTGGCGCAGTCACCGGACCATGCTACCGACGGCCTCGTTGACGATTGCCCGCTGCCGGCTCCCCCCGACCTCGACGTTTCTCGCACCCGCCCGACAGCGGCATCCTATTCTGGATGGATCGCCACCTGAGGAGGTCACGTGGAGGGACTGGGACGCAGGGTTCTCGTCGCCGCATTCGACGGCTGGAACGACGCGGGTGAAGCAGCGTCCTCGGCGGTCGCTCATCTGCGCGACTCCGGCGGCTACGAGACTGTCTACTCGGTCGATCCCGAACTGTACTTCGACTATCAGTACACGCGTCCCCAGATTCGCACGACCGCGGATGGCGCCCGCGAGCTGACATGGCCAGAGACGACAATTCACCGTCCCACCCGCGCGACGCGAGGCACGCAGCTCTGGCTGCTCACGGGGGTCGAGCCGGCGCGAGCATGGCAGGCTTTCGCGTCCGAACTTGTCGATGTCGCCCTGCGCGAAGACATCACCGGGTTCGTTGCGATGGGGTCGATGATGGCGGATGTTCCGCACACTCGTCCGATCTCTGTCTTCGCGGGTAGCGAGAGCGAACCGGTGCGGACGTCCTTGGGACTTGAGCGCAGCTCCTACGAGGGCCCCGTCGGCATCCTGAGTGTGATCTCGCACGTCGCGACGGCTGCCGGCATCCCGGCGGCGCAATTGTGGGCCAGCGTCCCGCACTACGTCGCCGGCCACACTCCCTCACCCAAGGCGAGCCTGGCACTGCTCGATCGGCTTGAAGACATCACGGGCGCGAAGCTCGACCGCGGCGACCTTCCCGCTCAGGCACGCACGTGGGAGGCCTCCATCGACGCTGCGGCGGCCGACGATGAGGAGATGACGGAGTACATCCACCAGCTCGAACGCACGCGGGACACGTGGGACTCGCCGGAAGCGTCGGGGGATGCCATCGCGCAAGAGTTCGAGAAGTACCTTCGTCGTCGCGGCGACGGGCCCGGTCGCGGTGGACGCGACGAGCCTCGCAAGCCCTGACCCGTTTCGGCCCCGCTCACCCGAGTCAGTAGGGCTGGATGACGCCCATGCTCAGCAGCACGAGCAACGTCGCCCCGAGGGCTACCCGGTAGACCACGAACGGCAGGAAGCTGCGCTTGGAGATCCAGCTCATGAAGAAGGCGATGACGCCGAGCGCGACGATGAAGGCCACACCGGTGGCAGCAGCAGTCTCTATCGGGGTGAACGGCCCCTGCTCGTCCCAGCTCTTGAACAACTGATAGAAGCCGCTGCCGAAGACCGCAGGGATCGCCAGGAGGAAGGCGTACCGGGCTGCAGCCGCGCGTTCGTAACCGAGGAACAGTCCGGCGGTGATCGTGCCGCCAGACCGCGAGACTCCGGGGACCAGGGCGAGAGCTTGCGCGAACCCGAAGATGACGCCGTGTCCCAGGGTGAGCTGGTCCAGTTTTCGCCGCTTCGCACCCACGAGGTCGGCGATGCCCAGCAGTACGCCGAAGAAGATGAGCATTCCGGCGACGAGCCAGAGCGATCGGAGCGTCGTCTCGATCTGATCTTGGAAGAGCAGCCCGAGCACGACGATCGGCACCGATCCGATGATGATGAGCCAGCCCATGCGGGCGTCGGGATCATTCCGCGGCGCCCTCCCGACGAGGGCGAGCGACCAGCGTGAGACGATCCGCACGATATCGCGCCAGAAGAAGACGACGACCGCCGCCTCGGTACCGATCTGGGTGATGGCGGTGAAGGCTGCACCCGGGTCCTCAGCGCTCGGAAGAAATTCGCCCAGGATGCGCAGGTGAGCACTCGATGAGACCGGCAGAAACTCCGTGAGCCCCTGCACGAGGCCGAGGATGATTGCTTCCAGCAGCATGGATGCCTTCCGGATCAGTAAGACAACAGCAGGTCGGTCAGCACGCGCTGACCGAAGACGAGCGAGTCGAGCGGGACTCGCTCGTCAACGCCGTGGAACATACCGGTGAAATCCAGATCCGCCGGAAGCCGCAGCGGCGCGAACCCGTAGCCTCGGATGCCGAGTTCAGCCAGTGCCTTGTTGTCGGTGCCTCCGCTCATCAGGTACGGGAGGACCGGAACGCCCGGGTCGTGTCGCCCGAGGGCAGCGACCATCGCATCGACCAGTTCGCCCTCGAAGGGCACCTCGAGACCGATGTCGCGGTGGACGACCTCGATCTCGATGTCCGGCCCGACGATGTCCTGGATGGCGCGCAGGGCACCATCCTCGCCGTCAGGAAGGGTCCGCACGTCGATCAACGCCTCGGCGCGGTCCGGGATGACATTGTGCTTGTATCCGGCGGTGAGGGCGGTCGGGTTCGTCGTGGTGCGGATGGTGGAGCGTAGGAATCTCGACGCCGGCCCTGCCGCCGCGGCCACCGCGTCAGGGTCATCCGATGCCTGGCCGGTGAGTTCGGCGATCCGTTGGGTCAGCCGTTCCGTCGTCGCGGTCAGTTCCACCGGCCACGCCGTGCGTCCGAGCGCGGCGACGGCCTCGGCGAGGCGGGTGACAGCGTTGTCTTCATGGAAGGCGCTGCCGTGAGCGGCCCGGCCGCGGGCGATGAGGCGGATCCAGACCAGCGCCTTCTCGCCGACTTGCAGGAGGTAGGCGCGGCGACCGGCGAGGTCGATCGAGTAACCGCCGACCTCGCTGATGGCCTCGGTCGCGCCAGCGAACCACTCCGGGTGGTCGCGAACGACCAGTGCGGAGCCCTCGCCGCCGCCGTTTTCTTCGTCCGCGAAGAAGGTCACCACGAGGTCACGCGCTGGCTGACGCCCGCTGCGCAGGATGTCTGCGACAGAGGTGAGGATCATGGCGTCCATGTCCTTCATGTCGACCGCGCCGCGTCCCCACAGCATCCCGTCGCGAATCTCTCCTGCGAAGGGGTCGACCGACCAGTCCTCAGCGACAGCTGGCACGACGTCGAGGTGCCCGTGGACAACAAGCGCGGGCTTGTCGCGGTTCACTCCCGGAATGCGAACGCCGACGTTCGTTCGCCGGTCGATCGGTTCGTAGATCTCGGGCGTCAGGTCGAGCTTCCGAAGATAGTCGGCCACGTACTCTGCGGCTTCGCGTTCGCCGCGGGCCTGTCCCCCACCCCAGTTCGTGGTGTCGAAACGGATGAGGTCCCGGGCGACGACGACGACTTCGGGGAGATCCGATTCGGTATGCGACACGGCCACCAACCTACCGCGATCAGACGACGCGAATGTTTCGGGTCGAGACCTCCTGCGATTATCGGCGGTGCCGCGGACGTGATAATGTCGATCTTCGGTTGCGAAGCCGAAACCACTCTGCGCGGGTGGCGGAATAGGTAGACGCGCTAGCTTGAGGTGCTAGTGCCCGTATAGGGCGTGGGGGTTCAAGTCCCCCCTCGCGCACAAACGAAAGTGGGTCCCGAAAGGGGCCCTTTTTCGTTTGTCTGGGCTTCGCTAGCTCGTTACGGTTTCGCTGTCCGCGGCGGGGATGTTGCAGACATCGCCTTCGCAGACGATCCCGTCACCACCGAGCATGGTGAACGGCTGGGCAGCATCCTGTTGGGTCGGGGACGAACCGCTCATGCCGGAGTCCGCTCCGACGCCACCTGGGCGAGCACCTGAGCGAAGGTCGCGCTCTCCTGTGCCCCCGAAACGCCGTACTTGCCGTCGAATACGTAGAAGGGCACACCCTGGATGCCGTACGCGGCAGCTTGCGCGACATCCGCCTTCACCGCGGCGGTGTACTGGCCGGACTCGAGCGCGCGGACGACGTCATCATGGTCGAGCCCGACCGTGGCGGCGAGATCGGCGAGATCATCGACCCGGCCGACGTGCCCGCCATCGACGAAGTATGCCTTCAGCAACGCTTCCTTCATCTCTTCCTGCAGACCGTGCGCCTTCGCATAGTGCAAGAGTTCGTGGGCCTTGATCGTGTTCGTCTGATGGATGTGGTCGTAGTCGTAGGCGAGCCCCTCGCCTGCAGCGAGCGTCGTCACCCGCTCGACCATCTGAGCGGCCTGCTCCGGCGAGACCCCCTTGCGCTCGGAGAGGTACTGCACCGGCGACCCGTCGTAATCGACAGGCGTGTCAGGGGCAAGCTCGAAGGAGTGATACTCGATCTCCACGGGTACTCCGGACGCCGCCACGCCCTTCTCGAAGCGCCGCTTGCCGATGTAGCACCAGGGGCACTGCACATCGGACCAGACATCGACCTTGATCGGGGAAGCAGAAGGCTCGCTCATGTCACACCGAACCGCGGCATCCCCGACACTATTCCCGGCGGCAGCGGCGGAAGCGGGCTCGCGGTCAGCCGACCGTCACTCCGAACAGCAGCCCCAGCAGGTAGGTCACCGCTGCCGCACCGAATCCGATCGCAAGCTGTCGCAGCGCGCGCTTCAGGGGCGGACCGCCGGACAGCAGCCCCACCGTGGCCCCTGTGGCCAGGAGCGCGACACCGACGAGCGCCAGCGCTGTCGCTACTGCGGCGAGTCCGGATAGTCCGAAGATCCACGGCAGCACCGGGATGATCGCTCCGGATGCGAAGAACAGGAAGCTGGAGAGCGCTGCGCCCCACGCACTTCCGACGACGTCGTCCTCGGCAGCGCCCGCCACGCCTCCGCGGGCCAGAGCGCCGGGACCCGCCGTTTGAGCATCGCCGATGATCGCTCGCGCCGCCGTTAGCGCCTCTTCCTCCGGCATCCCGCGCGTGCGAAACACCAGAGCCAGTTCGTTCGCATCGAGGTCGAGGAACGACAACACCTCGTCGGCGTAATCGTTCGGCTGCGTCGCCGCGAGCAGCTCGCGCTGGGATCGCACCGAGACGAACTCGCCGGCACCCATTGACAGCGCACCGGCGAGAAGGCCCGCGATACCGCTGAACAGCACGAGTTGCGGGGCGACTCCGGTCGCACCGATTCCCATCACCAGGGCGAGGTTCGAAACCAGTCCGTCGTTCGCGCCGAACACCGCGGCTCGGAACGTCCCCGACAGCCGCCGTCGCCCGCGGGCCGCAAGCCCACGCACGACCTCGTGATGGATCTTCTCGTCGGCCGCCATCTGCGAAGTCGCATGCGGATCGCTGTCGTAGGGAGAGCGCGCTTCGGCGTTTTGGGCGAGAGCGAGCACGAAGATCGAACCGAAGTGACGCGCCATCCACGCAAGCATTCGAGTCGACACGCGGGGTCGCGGCAGCGTACTCGGCTCGCCCCCGAGCAACTGCAGCCAGTGCGACTCGTGCCGACGTTCGGCATCGGCGAGGGCTTCCAGGATCGCGCGCTCTTCGCCGGTGCGGCGAGCAGCCAGCTCACGGTATACGCGCGCTTCAGCGCGCTCGTCCACGAGGTACTGAGCCCACCTCCGCCGCTCACCAGCCGTCGATTCGGCGTTCATCGGGCTCCTTCTGTGGTCCTCCCCAGGCTAGGAGACGCCACCGGGCCCCCGATGCCGAATCCGTGGATTCGCAGCATTTTGGAGCACCGAATCCCGGCTACGACCGCACTCGGGCACGCAACACATCAATGCGCGCCTGGAGCTGCGCGACAGTTGCGTGCGAGACGGCGGGGCCGCCACAGATGCGGCGAAGCTCGGCATGAACGTGGCCGTGTTGCTCACCAGACTGTCTCGCATAGAGCCCCACGAGGCTGTTGAGCAGCTGCCGTTGTTCCTTCAGCGTGCGGTGCAGGGCTGGAGGCGGCGAGGGCGGCGCGTCATCCGTCGCCCCCACTTCGCGCTCCTTTGCTTCGCGCGCCTGCCGGTGACGGCTTTGCCGCGCCTGCCGCTGCATCAGCAGATCGTGCACGTGTTCGGGTTCGAGTAGCCCGGGAAGGCCGAGGAACTCCTCCTCTTCCGGCGTTCCGGGGGTGGCGAGCTGTCCGAACTCCTTGCCGTCGAACAGCACGCGGTCGAAATGGGCGATGGCACCCAGCGCGGCGTACTCGAACTCGTCGGTCAGCGCGTCGGATGTCGCATCCTCACGCTCGGCCGCCGCGAGCAGGTCATCTTCGGCCGACCACTCGCCGTCCTCGTCAGACGGCCGATCGAGGGCGTGATCGCGCTGCCGCTCGAGTTCGCCCGCCAGAGCGAGAAGCGGCGGCACGTGCGGAAGAAAGATGCTCGCGGTCTCGCCACGGCGTCGCGCGCGCACGAAACGCCCGATGGCCTGGGCGAAGAACAGCGGGGTGGACGCCGACGTTGCGTAGACGCCGACCGAAAGCCGTGGCACGTCGACGCCCTCAGACACCATTCGTACCGCGACCATCCACCGGGTCGTGTCGGCGGCGAAGGTCTCGATACGCGCGGATGCCTCGGGCTCGTCCGACAGCACGACGGTGGGCTCCTCACCGGTCACTGCCTGCAGGATCTGCGCGTAGGCCCGAGCGGCGGTCTGGTCGGTGGCGATCACGAGGCCACCGGCATCCGTGACGTGCTCTCGCACTTCGGTGAGCCGGCGGTCGGCGGAGCGCAGCACTGCCGGAATCCACTCGCCGCCGGGATCGAGAGCTGTCCGCCAGGCCTGCGCCGTGATGTCTTTCGTGTTGTCTTGCCCGAGTTGGGCCTCCATCTCGTCGCCGGTGCGGGTTCGCCACCGCATGTGGCCGGCGTAGACAAGAAAGAGCACGGGACGCACGACACCGTCTTCGAGCGCACGTCGATACCCGTAGTCGTAGTCGGTACGAGACACCCGGATGCCGTCGGCGGTGGGGTGGTACTCCACGAAGGGGATGGGCGCCGTGTCGCTGCGGAACGGCGTACCCGACAGCAGCAGCCGCCGCGTTGCACGTCCGAAGGCCTCGCGGAGGGCGTCTCCCCAGCTGAGGGCATCCCCGCCGTGGTGCACCTCGTCGAGGATCACGAGGGTTCGGGCCGACTCGGTCACCACCCGATGCACCGATGCCTTCGTGGCGACCTGCGCGTACGTGACCGCGACCCCGTGGTAATGGCGGGCCGGGCGAGTGTGCCGATTCGTGAAGTGCGGGTCAAGCCGCAGCGAGACCCGGGCTGCAGCGTCGGCCCACTGGGTCTTCAGATGCTCGGTCGGGGCGACCACGACGACCCGGTCGATGATGTTGCGCCGCAGCAACTCGGTAGCAAGGCGCAGTGCGAAGGTCGTCTTGCCGGCGCCGGGCGTCGCGGCAGCGAGGAAGTCGCGAGGTCCACCGCCGGGACCGTCGGGCCCGTCCATGTCGAAGTACCGGTCGAGGGCTTCGGCCTGCCACGCGCGGAGGCGCCCGGCCGTTCCCCAGGGTGCACGCTGCGGGTAGGACGGCGACAGGTGTTCGGCGGCGAAGCTCCCCCGGGGATGGTCAGATGCCGGGACCGGCGCTGTCTCGTGCACGCTCCCCCTCCCACAAACATCGGTCGCTCGTCGGACCGCCCGACTACGATAGACGACCAGGAGGACAGAGCATGGCCGCCACCGACGAACACCGAACTCCGTTCATCGCGAACAGCGAACCTCACCCCTGGCGACGGTTCGTGGCGCTCGGTGATTCCTTCACGGAAGGCATCGGTGACCCCGACCCGACCCACCCCGGATCGCACCTGGGCTGGGCCGATCGCGTAGCTGAGGTGCTGGGATCACAGTCAGAAGACTTCGCATACGCAAATCTCGCGGTGCGCGGCAAACTCATCGCCCAGATCGTCGACGAACAGGTCGAGCCGGCACTCGAGCTTTCTCCCGACCTGATCACGTTCTGCGCGGGGGGCAACGACGTCATCCGGCCCGGTACCGACCCTGACGAGATCTCGCAGTTGTTCGAGGATGCGGTCGTGCGTCTGAGCAGCACCGGCGCGACAGTCGTGATCTTCACGGGCATCGACACGAGCTTCACTCCCGTCTTCCGCGCGTTTCGCGGGAAGATCGCGATCTATAACGAAAACCTGCGCGCCATCGCAGACCGCTACGACTGCATCGTCGCCGACCAGTGGTCGCTCAAAGAGATTCAAGATCCCCGGTTCTTCGATGACGACAGACTCCACCTGAACGCGCTGGGTCACCACGAGGTCGCGCGGATGGTCTTGCGTGCGTTGAATGTGTCCAACGACCTCGTGCCGATGCAGCCGGATCCCTTCCCGACCCGCACGTGGCGCGAAGCGCGTGCCGGAGATCTCGTCTGGGCACGCACGCACCTCGTGCCGTGGGTCCTGCGGCGCCTGCGACACCAGTCATCGGGCGACAACCTGACAGCCAAGCGCCCTCAACCGCTCCCGATCGCGACCACCGGTGCGATCAGCCTGCCGACAGAGGATGCCTGAGCGCCCACAGCGCGACAGCGCTCGCGGCGGCAACGTTCAGTGAGTCGACGCCTCCCGCCATCGGGATGGTCACGACAGTGTCAGCAACGCCAAGAGCTTTCGGTGTGAGCCCGTCGCCCTCGGCGCCAAGCAAAAGCGCCACACGGGAGGTCGGCTCGAAGTCGTCGAGCGAAACAGCGTCCTCACGCAGCGCAAGAGCGGCGATCTGGAAGCCTTCCTCGTGCAGAATGCTGCGGGTCTGGTCCCAGTCGGGTAGGCGCGTCCACGGCACTTGGAAGACCGTTCCCATGCTCACTCTGACGCTGCGCCGGTAGAGCGGATCGGCACAGCGCGCAGACACCAGCACTGCATCGGCGCCCAGCCCTGCGCAGGCGCGGAAGATCGCCCCCACGTTGGTGTGATCGACGATGTCCTCGAGCACAACGACGAGTCTCGCCTCCCGCAGCACGTCTCGAAGCGGCGGCATCTCCGGCCGGTGCATCGCCGCCAGAGCGCCACGGTGCACGGCGTAGCCTGTGAGGCGCTCAGCGAGGTCGGCACCGACGACGTAGACCGGAACGTCCGGGTGCTGCGCGAGCAGCGGGGCGAGATCATCGATCCACTTCTGCTGGGTCAGGACCGAACGCGGCCGATGACCCGCACCCAGCGCGCGGGCAATGACCTTCGCGGATTCTGCGATATACAGCCCCCCTGCGGGCTCGATGCGTCGACGCAGGGCGACATCGGTGAGATCGCGGTAATCCTCCAGCCGTGGGTCGTTGGCATCCAGGATGTCGACGCGCTGCATCCTTTGATCCTCTCACTCGTGCGGTGCGGACCCAGCAGCACGAAACATGCCGGAAAACGTGGATGCCTAAACTTGAACCAGGCGAGACAGAGGAGGCAGGGATGTCGCTCATCGACGGCGCTGCCACGGACGTTCCCGAAGCTCTCGCCCATGCGCTGCGCGTCCTTGACGGGCGCTCAATGACGATCCTCACCGGTGCTGGCGTTTCGACCGACTCGGGAATCCCGGACTATCGCGGAAAGGGTGCGCCGGTGCGCCGCCCCATGACCGTCGAGCAGTTTCTTGGCAGCGATGCCGCACGTCGGCGCTATTGGGTCGGCTCCCACCTCGGGTGGCGCAGCTTCGCCTCGGCAGAACCCAATGCGGGGCATCGTGCCATCGCCACACTCGAAGAGCACGGGGTTGCCACCGGGGTGATCACACAGAACGTGGACGGTCTGCACGTGCGGGCCGGCAGCCGCCGCGTGGTTGAGCTGCACGGCACGATGCGTCGCGTGTTCTGCACCCGCTGCGGCCAGGTCTTCGACCGGCGGGATCTGTCTTCACGGGTGGAGAGTGACAACCCCTGGCTGGTCACGACGCACGAACTGCCCCTTGGACCCGATGGCGATGTGACGCCCGAAAGTACCGACGGTTTCATCGTGCCGGACTGCTCGGTGTGCACGGGAACCCTCAAACCCGATGTCGTCTTCTTCGGCGAGTACATTCCGACCGAGAAGTTCCGTGAGGCAGAGCAGCTCGTCCTGGGCAGCGAAGCCCTCGTCATCGCCGGCTCTTCTCTCGTGGTGAACTCCGGCATCCGCCTGCTGGAACGGGCGCGCCGCCGGCGAATCCCGATCGTGATCATCAACCGCGGTCAGACGCGAGCGGACGGGCGCGCCACCGTGAAGATCGACGGTGGAACCTCCGAGGCCCTCACAGCGCTGCTCGAGGGATTGGTGACGCCAGTCGGTCAGCGAGAGCTGGCAAGTAGTCTCGAGAGGTGACCCACCTCACGCTCATCCGTCATGGCGAGACGGACTGGAATCGCGCCCGGCTCATTCAGGGCAGTACCGACATCCCCCTCAACGAGACTGGACGAGCGCAAGCCCGTCAGACCGCCGAACGGCTACGCGGAGCACTCGAAGACCCGACCGCTGCGCGCATCGTCAGCAGCGACCTCTCTCGCGCCCGTGAGACAGCGCAGATCATCGCTGACCAGTGGGGATCGGAGGCGCCACTGGCGTACTCGGCGCTCCGTGAGCGCGCCTACGGCGAGGCCGAAGGGCTGACGGTCGATGATTTCGCCGTGCGGTGGGGCAACTGGTACACGGCCGAGGTGCCCGGCGCGGAATCGCGGGAGCAGCTGCAGCTGCGGGCGTTCGCGGCATTGGATGCCGTCGTCACCGACGCTCTTGCCGCTCAGCCCGATCTCACGCGAGTATTCGTGGTCACTCACGGCGCACTCATCCGTTCCGTCATCCATCACGTGAGCGACGGCAGGCTACCTGCCCGCGAAGAGCGGCTTGCCAACGGATCCGACTACACCTTCCAGTACTCGCCCGATGGACTCACCTTGGTCGACTACGCGGGGGCGGCAGTCTCCCTATAGGTTGGGCATACCGATCCGCCCATCGGACTGCGCTACGCAGCTCGCTCAGTTTCGTGATGACATTGTGAGCAACATGAGCAATCCGCGAATCAGCAACATGCTAGCCTTCCGCGATATGACCGCTCTTGACCATGTCGACCTTGAGCTCCTGGCTGCGCTCGCGGCGGACCCGCGCGCGACCGTGGTGGCACTGTCGGATCGCCTCGGTCTGTCTCGGAACACCGTGCAGGCGCGGATGTCGAGGCTCGACAAGGCAGGCGTCTTCCTCTCGTACGAACGGGCTCTCTCCCCCACCGCTCTGGGTTTTCCCATTGAGGCATTCCTCAACGTCACGGTCCGCCAGGCTGACTTGCCACGGATCACAGCAGAACTCGAGAGAATCCCCGAGATCGTTCAGGTGCACGGCCTGAGCGGGACCGTGGATTTGCTCGTCCGAGTAGCGTGCCGCGATACCCAGCATCTGTTCGATACCGATGCCCGCATCCTCGCGATCGAGGGCGTCGAGCGCACCGAGACCTCGCTGGCGATGGGTGAAGTGATCGGCTATCGGGTGGGCCCACTCATGGAGCTGGCACGAGAGGAACGCTAGCTTTCTCTTCCTTCGCGGCCTCGCCGGGATCGGAACGCACGAGGATCACTCCCGTCAAGATCATCGCTCCCCCGACTGCCTGCATCACGGTCGGCACCTCGGCGATCACAACCCACGCAATGAGCAGCGCGAACAGAACCTCGGTGAGCCCGACGAACGACGCGACGCGGGAACCGAGCATCGATCCCGCTCGCACCCCGAACGCGTAGCCTCCGGCAGTTGCCACGACAATCACCCACGCGATGGGGACGTACCAGGGAAGGCTGACGCCGGCCAGTACGACGTCGACGTCCGGAGCCGTGAACGCCAAGAAGCCGGTACCCACGAGCACGCCCATCAGAAGTGCGCCGGTGATGAGACCGCCCGAGGCTAGCGCGAGCGGCGGGATGTCGTCGCCGGTCTTCTCGGCGATGAGAAAGTACGCGGCGGTGCAGGCGGCTGCCCCCAAGGCGAGCAGGGTGCCGAGCAGGTCGAAGCTTGCCCCGGCAATGTCGACGACGAGCACGAGGCCCGCGATCGCGAGAACCGAGCCCGCGAGAATGCGGCGGGAGGGTGCTCGCCGGGTGCGCACCCACGCGAGCCCGACGAGCAAGACCGGAGCCAAGTACTGGATGAGCAGGGCCATCGCCACCGGCATCCGTTGCAGGGCAGCGAAGTAGAAGATCTGGCAACCGGCCACTCCGGTGAGCCCGAAAGCCACGATTAGCAGGCCGTGCTTGCGAAGAAAGCCGGGCCGGCGACGGATCGTCACAATCAGCACGGGCGCGAGAATCAGGGCGGCTCCACCCATGCGCAGCAACAGGGTCGCGCCCAGGCTCCATCCTGCCTCCATCAGGGGCTTCATGAAGCTCCCCGAGGACGCGAAGCTCAGCGCGGACAACAGTCCGATCGCGAGCCCCGCCAGCGAGGAGTGCCGACGCGCAGGAGCGGTGAGCACGGGGACCGGAGCGGTCGGAGCGGACATGGGCGGCCTGTCAGGAGTGAAAGGGGGTGACACTCGTGACACACTGGTCACGAACGAAACAGTAGCCCTCGGCATGTCAGGAGTCAACATGGTTTTTATCCATGACACCGAGATGGCCCTGCGCGCGGCCGTCGACCTGGTCAACACGCTGCCCCTCGGCGGTGACGACGACACCCTTACTACCGCAGACGAGTACGATGCCTTCCTCGCACGCTACCCCTACAGCGGCACGGTTTCACGCACGCGTGATGAGCACGAGGCTGTGCGCGCCATCCGGTCTCGTCTTCGCACCCTCTGGGGAGTCGACCGTGAGAGTGCCGTGCCGATCGTCAATGCCATGCTCCGCGACGGTGAGGCGCTTCCCCAACTCGTGATCCACGACGAGTACGACTGGCACGTGCACGCGTCGGATGACGATGCGCCCCTGGCCACACGCATCCTGGTCGAGACAGCGATGGCGTTCGTGGAGGTCATCCGCATGGACGAGTACGATCGGATGCTGGTCTGTGAGGCTGACGACTGCGAAGGAGTTCTGGTCGATTTCTCCCGCAACCGCTCGAAGCGCTACTGCGACACCGGCAACTGCGGCAACCGCATGAATGTCATCGCGTATCGGGCTCGTCGAGCCCAAGAAACGTCCTGATTGCAGCGGCGGCCGGCGCTGGCGTTTCGTAGTGGATGAGGTGTCCGACATCCGCGATCTCGACGAGGGCGGCGTTGGCGAACAGGCGCGCGAGCTCGCGCTCCGCCTCGATCGGCGTGATGTCATCGCGCTCGGCCGCGATGAGCAACGTCGGCTGCGTGATGCGGGAAGCGAATTCCCTGACGTCGTGGGAGACCGAGGCCACAAACGCATCGTGCAGCACATCACGATCGGCGAAGCGCGAGAAGTACGTGTCGTGCTGGTCGTGGATGAACCGGCGCAACTCAGGGTCCCGCGTCTTGGCCATTGACACGCTCATGACCCGCACGACTGCACCGTTTCTCAGGAGCGCAGTACCGACGCCGCTCGGTAGCCGCGCGCCGGCCCAGTAGTAAAAGACCGCGAGCCGGGTGAGGATCCCCCGCGGCCCTTCCAGCGCGGGCGCGCCGATCGGATTCACCAGGATGACACGCGGGGTATCGAGCCCGGCGGCCACGGCGGCAGCCACCACGATCGAGCCGAAAGAGTGACCGAGGATGACCGCCCCCGGCGCGACACGAGAAACGAACTCGGCGAGCCATTCGGCATACAGCGACAGGTCATGCCTGCGCCCGGCGATCGGCGCCGTGTCACCGAAGCCGGGTAGATCGGGCGAGATGATGCGCATTCCCGGGAGGTGAGCGACGACGGGCTCCAGCCCGTGGTGCTCGCCGCGGAAGCCATGAACGGCGACGACGGTGACCGGCGCATCTGCCGGTCCGTAGTCCCAGTACGCTGTCGTGCCACCGAGCACTGACACGTCACGGCCGGTGACCGGAATCTCGTCCAGAAGCGCGGCGTACGGATGCGGGGCGGGCACCCGACGAGTCTACTGAGCGCACCCGCCCCTTCGACGCTGACAGAAACGACGAAGACCCCGCTCGAAAGCGAGGTCTTCGTCGTGTGCGATTCGTGCTTACTTGCTCGAGCCGCCGAAGTTCTTGAAGCGCTGGTTGAACTTCTCGACGCGACCTGCCGAGTCCATGATGCGCTGCTTGCCGGTGTAGAACGGGTGCGAGGCGGAGGAGATTTCGACGTCGATGACGGGGTACTCCACGCCGTCCAGCTCGATCGTCTTGTCGCTGCTGACCGTCGAACGCGTGAGGAAGGTCTCGCCGGAACCGAGGTCGCGGAACACGACAGCCTGGTAGTCGGGGTGAATGTCAGTCTTCATGGGGTTCCTTGCCGAGATGGGGAAAGAAAGTCTGCGGTGCGCTGGCACCAAAGGACGAGTCTATCAGGTTCGCGTGCGGATGCCGATCACGACGTCCGCGCCCGTGCAGCGTATCGACCGGCTTCCTCGTGCAGGGCTATGGGCACCCCGAACGCGGTGCTGAGCGCATCCTCCGTGAGTGTCTCGCGCAGTGGCCCCGCTGCGATGACGGCGCCATCGCGCAACAACAGCACGTGGGTGAAGCCCACCGGGATCTCTTCCACGTGATGGGTGACCATGACCATGGCGGGAGTCGTCGGCTCGGCGGCGTAGCCGCTCAGGAGCGTGAGAAGTTCCTCGCGCGAGCCGAGGTCCAAGCTCGCGGTGGGTTCGTCCAGCAGCAGCAGTTCGGGGTCTGTCATGACCGAGCGTGCGATCTGCACGCGCTTCTGCTCGCCGTCGGAGAGCGTGCCGAAGGTGCGCGTTGCAAGATCATCGAGCTGCCACTCGGCAAGCACCCGCATCGCACGGCGAACGTCGACCTGGTCGTACTCTTCGCGCCAGCGACCCATCACCGCGTAAGCGGCGGTCATCACGACATCCAGCACTGTCTCGTCCGGCGGGATGCGACGCGCCATCGATGTGGACGCGAAACCGACGCGCGGACGCAGCTCGAAGACGTCGGTACGCCCGATCCGCTCCCCCAGGATGCTCACGCGACCCGAGGTCGGGTGAAGCAGCGACGCCGAAAGCTCAAGCAGGGTTGTCTTCCCTGCGCCATTCGGGCCGAGCACGACCCAGCGCTCGTCCTCGGACACTGTCCAATCGATGTGATCGATGATGTCTCGGGCGTTTCTGCGGACGACGACGTCGGAGAATTCGAGCACCTGAGCCATGCGTTCCAGCCTATCGGGCGCCGCGTGTCACCTCGGCGTAGAGCGCGGCGGTTTGCTCCGCGATGCGCTGCCAGCTGAACTCTGTTACCGCGCGCTTGCGACCCGCTAGCCCGTACTCCTTCGCTCTCTCGCGATCGCTCACGACCTCGCCCAGAACCCGGGCAAGGTCGGCGACGAACGCCTCGGGATCCAGTGGCGTTCCGGTGCCGTCCGTGACCTGTTCGATCGGAACCAGCCTGCCCGTCACACCGTCGGCGACGACTTCCGGGATGCCGCCAGTGGCGGTGCCGACGACTGCTGCGCCGCACGCCATGGCCTCAAGGTTCACAATGCCGAGGGGCTCGTAGATCGACGGGCATACGAAGGTCGTCGCCGCGGTCAGCGCCACGCAGAGCTCGTGTCGGCTGAGGTGGCGGTCGATCCAGACCACCCCATCGCGTGTCTCCTGCAACCCCCGAACAAGTCCCTCGACCTCAGCGAGGATCTCGGGCGTGTCCGGGGCGCCGGCGCACAGGATGAGCTGCACCTCCGGGTCCAAACGCTCGGCCGCGCGCAGCAAATACGGCAGACCCTTCTGCCGTGTGATGCGCCCGACGAAGACGATCGATGGTCGGGTCGGATCGATGCCGAGCGCGGCGAGGGTCTCGGCATCCTCGACCGGATGCCACTGCTCGGTGTCGATGCCGTTGTAGATGACCCGGACGGTCGCCGGATCGAGGTCGGGGTAGCTGCGCAGGATGTCGGCACGCATGCCCTCGCTTACCGCGACGATCGCCGCTGCCCCGTGGTACGCGGTGCGTTCGATCTCGCTCGAGACCGCGTATCCGCCGCCGAGTTGTTCGGCCTTCCATGGGCGGAGCGGCTCGAGGCTGTGTGCTGTGACGATGTGGGGGATGCCGTGGAGCAGCCCTGCCACGTGCCCAGCGAAGTTGGCGTACCACGTGTGGGAGTGCACGACAGCGGCGCCTGCCACATCGTCGACGATGAGCAGGTCAGTCCCCATCGTCTGTATCGCCGCGTTCGCGCCCCGAAGCTCTGCCGGCGTGACGTACGACGTCGTGCCAGCTTCGTCGCGATCAGCGCCGAAGGCGCGCACCTGAACGTCGAGCGGAGCGGCGCCAGGCGCCTCGCTCGCCGGAAGCGCGCGGAGCGCCTTGACCAGCTCTGCGACGTGCACACCGGCGCCCCCATAGATCTCGGGCGGATACTCCTTGGTGACGATGTCGACGCGCATGTGTCGAACGCTAGTACAGGGTCACCGGGCGGCATAGTGTGGGGGTATGGCTACGTCGCCCAAGATCTTTGGAATCGTCCTCGCCGGTGGAGAGGGTAAGCGGCTGATGCCGCTGACCGCCGACCGCGCCAAGCCCGCGGTTCCCTTCGGCGGCCAGTACCGGCTGATCGACTTCGCGATCTCCAACCTGATCAATTCGGGGCTTCGGCAGATCGTCGTACTCACGCAGTACAAGTCCCACAGCCTGGATCGCCACATCTCGCAGACCTGGCGGATGTCGCCGATGCTGAGTTCCTACGTCGCCTCGGTGCCTGCTCAGCAGCGGCTCGGAAAGCGCTGGTTCTCGGGCTCTGCCGACGCGATCCTGCAGTCGATGAACCTCATCATCGACGAACAGCCCGACATCGTCATCGTCATCGGCGCGGATCACGTGTATCGCATGGACTTCCGCCAGATGCTCGACGCCCACATCGAGTCGGGTGCCCGGGCGACTGTTGCCGGCATCCGTCAGCCGATCGGCCTCGCTAACCAGTTCGGCGTCATCGACGTCGAACCGGGCTCGACGCGCATCCGCGAGTTCCTCGAGAAGCCGCAGAATCCGAACGGTCTGGCTGATGCTCCACACGAGGTCCTGGCGTCGATGGGCAACTACATTTTCGACACGGATGCCCTGATCGAGGCAGTCGAGGCCGACGGTGAAGTCCCGACATCGAACCATGACATGGGCGGCGACATCGTGCCGTACTTCGTCAACCGCGGTGAGGCGAGTGTCTACGACATGAAGCTCAACGATGTTCCCGGATCCACGGATCGGGACAGGTCCTACTGGCGGGACGTCGGAACGATCGACTCGTTCTTCGACGCGCACATGGACCTGATCTCGACGCTCCCGGTCTTCAACCTTTACAACACCGACTGGCCGATCCACTCCCAGACCGTCAACTCTCCGCCAGCGAAGTTCGTGCGCGACTCGGTCGGAAGGATCGGGACCGCCATCGATTCGGTGGTCTCGCTCGGTTCCGTGCTCTCGGGAACGCACCTGGAACGCAGCGTCGTCGGCCCGTGGACTCTCGCTGCCGGCGGATCGACCATCACTGATGCCGTACTGTTCGACTACGTGCGCGTAGGTCCGGGTGCGCGCGTCCACCGCGCGATCCTCGACAAGAACGTCGTAGTCGCCGACGGCGCGACGATCGGGGTCGACCGGGCTCATGACCTCGAACGTGGATTCACCGTCACGGACTCCGGGATCACCGTCGTCGGCAAAGGCGTCGTCGTCGAACGCTGATACGTGCCGCGCCGGCCGGGCCGGTAGCGTAGTCGGGTGATGCCAGCCCGCTTCCTTGTCGTTCTCGATGCCGATTCGACGCTGCTGCGTAATGAGGTGATCGAGCTCATCGCCGATGAGGCGGGTCGCGGCGCAGAGGTCGCTGCCGCGACGGAGGCAGCGATGCGCGGCGAGGTTGACTTCGCCGCGAGCCTGCGAACCCGCGTGGCCGCTCTGACGGGAGTACCGCTGGAGGCGTTCGAGCGCGTGCTGGCGCGCGTCGAGCCGACACTGGGCGCATCCGAGTTCATCGCCGGCGTCCACGAGCGCGGCGGCGTGGTCGGTGTCGTATCCGGCGGTTTTCACGAGGTCCTCGATCACGTCGCGCCCAGGCTCGGGGTGGACCGTTGGCGGGCGAACCGCCTTGCCGCTTCGGACGACACCCTGAGTGGAACCGTAGAAGGCGAGATCGTTGATGCTGAGGGCAAGGCCGCAACCCTGCGGGAGTGGGCGGGCTCACTCGGCCTCGCCTTGGCGCAGACGATCGCGGTGGGCGATGGCGCCAACGACCTTCGAATGATGGCGACGGCGGGCCTCGGCGTGGCGTTCAACGCGAAGCCCGCAGTCCGTGAGCGTGCCAACGTCGTGGTCGACCCGGTCGACCTGCGCGAGATCCTCCCCCTCCTCCCCCGCTGAAAGCACTCCGAGAGCGAAGCGCGGGCAGGGTCCTGATCGGTGTCGGATGCCGGCGCTAGCGTTGCCGCTATGCACATCATCCTGATTCCCGGCCTCTGGCTGGACGCGTCATCGTGGGACGACGTCATTCCTGCGCTTCGCGAAGCAGGCCACGAACCGCGCTCCGTGACGCTTCCGGGTGTGGGCGAACCGGCCGACCGGTCCGGAGAGATCGGCATCACCGAGTGGGTGGGTGCTGTGGTCGATCTGATCGACCAGCTCGACGGCGATGTCGTGCTCGTCGGTCACAGTGGCGGGGGCAACGTCGCGTGGGGTGCGGCAGACCGGCGTGTGGATCGTGTGGGGCGCGTGATCCTGGTCGACACGCTTCCGCCGACCCCTGGCGGGATGATTTGGGAGTTCCCCATCGTGGACGGAGTTGCGCCCTTCCCCGGATGGGACACGTTCGAAGAGCGCGAGATCCGCGACCTCTCCGAGGCGGTGCGAGTCGCGGTGGCACAGCGGGCCCTGGTCGATCGTCGAGATCGACTCGGGTCACTGGCCGCAGTTCTCGGTGCCCGATGAGCTCGCCAGAATGCTCATTGCCGCCATCCGGGAGGACTGAACTGCGTCAGTGCCCCATACCCAGGCCGCCATCGACCGGGATGACCGCTCCCGAGATGTAGGCGGCGTTGTCTGAGGCGAGCCACGTGACCACACCGGCCACCTCGTCTGGGGTCGCGAACCGGCCCGCGGGGATCGTCGCTTTGTACTGCGCCTGCGTCTCGTCCGGGAGCTCGGCGGTCATGTCGGTCTCGATGAAGCCGGGGGCCACCACGTTGGCGGTGATAGCGCGACCGCCGAGCTCCCGTGTCAGCGACCGCGCGAACCCGACGAGCCCGCTCTTGGATGACGCGTAGTTGATCTGGCCCGGCGAGCCGTAGAGGCCGACAACGCTCGAGATCAGGATGACCCGTCCCCACTTAGCGCGCAGCATGCCCTTCGCCGCACGCTTGACGACACGGAATGCGCCACCGAGATTCGTCGCCACGACCGAATCGAAGTCGTCTTCGCTCATACGCAACAGCAGGGTGTCCTTCGTGACGCCCGCATTGGCCACCACGATCGTCACCGGTCCGAGCTTTTCCTCGACCTCCGAGAACGCCGCGTCGACGGCCGCGGCATCCGTCACATCGGCGCGCACCGTCAGCGTGCCGGCGGGGCCCTCTCCGGAGCGGGCGGTCACGGCGACCGGGTACCCCTCCGCGACGAAACGCTCGGCGATGGAGCGACCGATGCCGCGATTGCCTCCGGTGACGAGAACGACGTGATCGGTGGACATGAAGCATCTCCTGCGGTCGATTCGACCCGCTGCGCGGGCAGGACCGACCCAGACTACCGTCCACGTTGACACGCCACGGGGCTACTGGAACGCTGGTGGCAGCACGAACGATCGTGCGGATGCGTGTCAGAAAGGCCGAACCGTGAGCGACCAGAACACCCCCGCAGCCCCCGAGGAACAGCCGCCCGCGGCAGCTCCGGCACCACCTGCTTCCTACCCGCCGCCGGCCCCGCCCGCACCTCCGGCCTACGGCGCGCCGGCAGCTCCGCCTGCCTACGGGGCAGCGCCCGCCTACACCGCGTACCCGCAAGGCCCCAAGACCAACACGCTGGCGATCGTGTCCCTCGTGTCATCGCTCGTGGGTGTCTTCGTGATCCCCGTCATCGGCCAGATCGTCGGCATCATCACCGGCCACATGTCGCTCAGCCAGATCAAGCAGACGGGTGAGGGCGGCCGCGGGCTCGGACTTGCCGGAGTCATCATCGGTTGGGTGACGTTGGGACTGGCGATCCTCGGCATCATCTTGTTCATCGCATGGTTCGGAGTCATCTTCGCGAACGCGCGCGAGATGGGTTATTCGTCCTAACCGTCACGTCACAAGCGTCGCCCCGACGGATCCCGTCGGGGCGGCGCGGCGTAATCTGGTATGACCGTGAAATCATCTGCCAAACCGCAACCGGCGACGTCCCTCCCCCGGGCGCCGAAAGAGGACGCAGGCAAGCGGTCGACGACGTATCTCGTGATGATGGCGATCCGTCTCGTCTGCCTCGGCCTCGTCCTGTTCGTGACGCCCTACAGCTGGTACACCTGGGTCTTCGCGGCCATGGCGATCTTCCTTCCGTATCTCGCTGTTGTCATCGCCAATGTCAGCGCAGACATGACCGCACCCACGGCGCTCGGGCCCGAACGCATGATCGAGGCGCCGGCGCCGGGCCAGACTTCAGCTTCGCCTTCGCCGGCGGCACCGCAAGTCATCCGGATCGACGAGAGTCGGCAGGAGGACGCGGGTGACGACTGAATCCCCGACCGCGGGCCCAGAGACGATCTGTTCACGCGCCGGATGCCGCGAGGATGCGCAGTGGAGCATCCGATGGCGAAACCCCCGAATCCACAAGGGAGATCGCAGCAAGACGTGGCTTGCCTGCGATGAGCACGTCGGCTACCTGCGAGAGTTCCTCGCTGCGCGCTCGTTTCCCCTCAGCGTGGAAGCTTTCGCGGCGGAACAGGCGTGAGTGAGCACAAGGCGCCTGCGGCAGAGCACAAGGCGCCAGCGGCGGTGCGCTGGACGGCGTACATCGGCATCGCGGTGCTGTTCGCGATAGCGTGCGGATTCCTCTCCAACTGGCAGTTCACCCGCAACGCTGAGCGCTCGCAGCAGCTTGCTCTCGTCGAGGCCAACTACGACGCCGAGCCTGCGGCGCTCGATGATCTGGTGCCCGAGACGGGAGATCTGCCGGTCGACAACGAATGGCACCCGGTGGCGCTCCAGGGAACCTATCTGGTCGACGACACAGTGCTGGTAAGGAACCGCCCGCACGGCGGGACTGCCGCCTTCGAGGTCCTGGTGCCGTTCCAGACGACGGACGGCCGAATCCTACTCATCAACCGCGGCTGGGTTCCCCCCGCCGAAGACAGCGATCCGAGTGCGGTCCCCGCACCCCCTGCGGGCACCATCGACGTGATCGCACGGCTGCGACCGGGAGAGTCGCTCCCCCGATCGGGACGTACCGAGGCCCCCGAGGGTCAAGTGCCGACGATCCACCTGCCGCTTATCGCTGAAGCTCTCGGCGGCGACCCCGCTTTCATCACAAGCGCGTATGGCGTCATGGTCTCGGAGACTCCGGCTGCAGCATCCGTACCCAATCAGCTGGAATCCCCCTCTGAGGACCCCGGGCCCTACCTGTCGTATGCGATCCAGTGGATCCTGTTCGCCGTGATGGGGTTCTTCTTCATCGGCTACGTCATCCGCACCGAGGTCCGTCACCGCCGAGAGGAGACCGACGACACCCCTCGCCCCCCGCGAGGCCAGCGCCGGCGCGACCGCGACATGGCCGAGGAAGACGAGATCCTCGACCGACTCCCTCAGTAGGGCGCGAGCGCGCCTGCGAGGCGAAGCCTCAGGCGAGCGTGATGAGGTCGATGTAGTCGCGACCCCAGATGTCTTCGACGCCGTCGGGAAGAATAAGCACCCGCTCGGGGTTCAGCGCCTCCACAGCACCCTCGTCGTGAGAGACCAGGATGACTGCGCCCTCGTAATGTGCCAACGCGCCCAGGATCTCGTCGCGGGATGCCGGGTCGAGGTTGTTGGTCGGCTCGTCAAGGAGCAGCACGTTGGCACTAGAAACGACCAGCGTCGCCAGCGACAGGCGGGTCTTTTCCCCGCCCGAAAGCACCCCGGCGGGCTTGAGCACGTCGTCTCCCGTGAACAGGAACGACCCGAGAACCTTGCGTGCCTCGGTAGCGGTGATGTCCGGCGCCGCGGACATCATGTTGTCGAGCACCGAGCGGCCCACATCGAGGTTCTCGTGCTCCTGCGCGTAGTACCCGATCTTCAGTCCGTGTCCGGGCTCGACCTGTCCGGTATCGGGACGGTCCACTCCGGCGAGGATGCGCAGCAGCGTCGTCTTGCCGGCACCGTTGAGTCCGAGCACGACCACCTTCGATCCGCGGTCGATCGCCAGGTCGACATCCGTGAAGATCTCCAGGGACCCGTACGACTTCGAAAGCCCGGATGCCATGAGTGGCGTCTTGCCGCACGCTGCCGGCTTCGGGAAGCGGAGTTTGGCGACGCGGTCCTCTTGCCGCACCTCGTCGAGGCCCGAGAGAAGCTTCTCGGCACGTGCAAGCATCTGGTGCGCAGCAGCAGCCTTCGTGGCCTTGGCCCCGAACTTCGCCGCCTGCTGCTGGAGCGCAGTGGCCTTCTTTTCGGCGTTGGCGCGCTCCTTCTTGCGGCGCTCCTCGTCGGCCACACGTTGGCGCAGGTAGTTCTTCCACGACATGTTGTAGATGTCGATGACCTGACGGTTTGCGTCGAGGTAGAAGACGCGGTTGACGGTCTCGCCGACGAGTTCGACATCGTGCGAAATGACGATCAGACCGCCCTTGTAGTTCTTCAGGAACTCCCGCAGCCACACGACACTGTCGGCATCCAAGTGGTTCGTCGGCTCGTCGAGGATCATCGTCTGCGCGTCCGAGAAGAGGATGCGGGCAAGTTCGATGCGTCGGCGCTGACCACCCGACAGCGTACTGAGCGGTTGGTCGAGGATGCGGTCGGGCAATGCCAGGTTGTGGGCGATCGAGGCTGCCTCGGCCTCGGCGGCGTACCCGCCGAGAGCCTCGAAGCGCTCGGTGAGCGACCCGTAGCGGCGCATGGCGCGCGCGGCGACATCGGCATCGTCATCGCCCATCGCGAGGCTTGCCTCGTGCATCCCGATGGCGAGCTGGCCGAGCCCCCGCGCGTCGAGGATGCGGGTGCGGGCGAGATCCTCGGGATTACCCGAGCGCGGGTCCTGGGGCAGGTACCCGAGTTCGCCGCTGCGATCGACGCGACCCGCAGCCGGCAGAAGGTCGCCCGAGAGCACTTTCGTGAGAGTCGTCTTGCCGGCACCATTGCGACCCACGAGCCCGACCTTGTCGCCCGCGCCCACGCGGAACGTGACGTCCGACATGAGCACCCGGGCGCCCACGCGAATCTCGAGGTCGTGCACGGAGAGCACAGCAAAGCTCCGTTTCATTCGGTGAGAAGGGTACAAGGGGGCCGATGGCCAGCCCCCTAGTATAAGTCGCAATACTTCGCCGCCTGGATTCAACTGACCAAGGAGCACCATGACGACTGCCGCCGCACCGGCCACGCACACCCGGGTTCTCGCCGACATCATCGCCCGGCCCTCGTCGCGGGCGCGGGCGTTCGCCATCGACGCCGGCCTCGTGCTGGCGGGAGTCGCCGTCGTGGCGTTGCTGGCGAAAGTGTCGTTCTTCATCGGGCCGATCCCGATCACGGGGCAGACCCTCGGCGTCATCCTCGTCGGCGCTGCGCTGGGGTCCGCGCGCGGCGCTGCCACGATGACGACCTACATGTTCGTCGGCCTTCTCGGTCTGCCGGTGTTCGCCGGACCGGTCGCAGGCCCGGCCTACCTGCTGGCTCCCTCGTTCGGGTTCATCCTGGGCTTCATCCCGGCGGCGTTCGTCGCCGGATGGTTCGCTGAGCGTGCTTGGGATCGCAAGCCCCTCCTCGCCTTCGCGGGGTTCGTGATCGCCAGTGTCATCCCGTTCGTCATCGGCGTGCCCTACATGGCCTTCATTCTGTCGACAGTCATGGGCCAGACGATCTCGCCAGCTGAGGTGCTCAATGCGGGCCTATGGCCGTTCATCGTTCCCGGCCTGATCAAGGCGGGCTTTGCGGCGCTCCTGATCCCCGGCGCATGGGCGCTCGTGCGCCGGATCGACACCGCCAAGAAGCGCTGAGGTTCAGCGGGAGAGCTCGCCGATCCGCTCGATCGCCTCGCGCAGAACCTCCGGCGAGCACCCGAAGTTGACCCTCACGAACCCTCGACCCTCGTCACCGAAGGTCGGACCGTGGTGGACCGCGACTCGCGCCTCGGTGAGAATCCGCTCTGCGGGGTCCTCACCCCACCCCAGGCCCGACAGATCGACCCAGGCAAGGTACCCCGCATCGGGGATCGCATACCGCGCCGCCGGTACGTGCTCGGCGAGCAGGTCGGCGAGGAGGTGCCGGTTCGCGTCGAGCGCGGCGAGTAACGCATCCAGCCACTCATCGCTCTCGGGCGAGAAGGCCGCAACGCCTGCCAGTGCGCCGAAGTGACCAGTTCGCCACTCGACTTCCTTCGGGAGCCCCTGCACGACCCGGCGCGTGTGGTCAGCGGCGGTCGACATCAGCGCGCACTTCAGACCAGCGAGATTGAAGGCTTTGCTTGCGCTCGCCACGGCGTATCCGACGGATGCCGCAACCGGAGATGCGCTGAGGAACGGCGTGAACGTCGCCGGCGCATGCACCAGGGGTGCATGAATTTCGTCACTGACGACGATCGCGCCGTGGCGTGCGGCGATCTCGGCGAGTTCTGCGAGCGTCTCGCGGGAGTGCACTGTTCCCGTCGGGTTGTGCGGGTTGCACAGCAGAACCGCGCGGGCGCCTCCGGCCAGTGCCGCCTCGATGCCGGCCAGATCAAGCGTGTATCCGGCATCCGCGAGCAGCGGCACTGTCTCGACGACTCCCCCCGCTTCCGGGATGAGGTCGTAGAACGGCGGATACACCGGGGGCGTGATGACGACGCGGTCCCCGAGTGAGATTGTGGCTCTGAGGATCTCGACCAGACCCATGACGACGTCGCCCGTCGAGCGAACGTGCGCGGGGTCGATCTCCCAGCCGTAGCGCCGCCGCGCAAAACCGGCGTAAGCCTCAGCGATCCCCGGCTTCGGCGGCGTATACCCCGTGTCACCGATCTCCACCGCTGCGCGCAAACGCGCTGTGATGGCCGGCGCGAGCGGGAAGTCGGTCTCTGCAACGAACAGCGGCAGCACATCGGCGGGATAGGCACGCCATTTCGTGCTCGTCCGCTCGCGCAGTCGCTCGATCGGAAGGGCCTGAAGTGGGCTCGCGGTCATCCTCCGAGCCTAGCGTTGCAAGCTCGAACCTGTCCGGGCGCAGCCGCGCAGCGGGGTGCCGTCCTCGGGGCTGGCACCGGGTCTGGCGGGAGCGGGCGCAGCCCGCGAGGGCATGTCCCCGAGGACGGCACCCCGCGGAGCGGCGGACATCAGACCCAGCCGCATAGCGGCACACATCAGACTCAGCCGCATAGCGGCACACATCAGACTCAGCCGCGTAGCGGCACACAGCAGACTCAGCCGAACAGAAGGTACCGCGACGGATCGTCGGGAAGAACCCAGTTGAAGCCCTCCTCCGCGAACACAACGACGAGGTTGATCGCGATCGTGGCGACGAACGCCCACACCACGACCCACGCGAGAATGCGCAGCCACGGGGTGGTCGGGGCGACCGGCACGACATCCTGCGCGAACACCGCCACGACGCAGGCGAACACGATCACGACGACGAAGGTGATCAGCGCCCACGTGTACAGGTGCAGCCCCAGAACCGCCTCGCCGTACCCGGGGTCACCGGGCAGGATGTGGAGCAGGATCTGCCGAATGGAGATCGCCGCGCCCACGACGGCACCGAGGATCGCAAGCCCCAGGCCGGTCGCGAGTTCGCGCAGCAGAAGCTCGCCGCGCAGCGCCCTCACCACGACGTACAGCGCTCCGAGGCTCGCCAACATCATGCCCATCCGCTGCAGGATGCACAGCGGGCACGGCAGTTCGCCGAGCCCGAATTGGAAGACGAACATCGCCATCGACAGGATGCCGACATAGGCCACGAGGAAGGCCACGAAGGCCCAGAACGAAAGTTTGCGAACCACGATCGAGGCGGACATCAGAAGCTCAACTCCAACACGTCGTTCGCGTGGTAGGCGAACAGCCCGATCACGGCAAGCGCGGCGACGGCCCAGGAGCCGATGACCAGCCACCGACTCTTGGAGAAGATGATGATGAGGGCTACCGCGAGCAGCACGCCGAAGATGAGGGTGTCCACGCCCTCAACATAGCGGGGGCTCCAGCTCGGGAGCCATAGCGCGCGGAGCCGGCGAGCCGTCCGACGTTCAGTCGCGCGAGCTCGCGTTCACCTCGCCGGAACGCTCTTGACCGCTGAGGGCTGCGATCGCGTTCATCGTGCGCTCGGTGATCTGCCGCCGGGCTTTGCCTGCCGGAACGCCATCGAGATCGGAGAGGTCGAGCGGCTCACCGAAATGCACCTCGATTCGAGAGCGTCCCGGCACCAGGTGGCTGAAGGGCTTGACGGTGCCGGTACCGATCAACCCCACGGGGACGACCGTCGCGCCGGTGTCGTACGCCATCCATGCCGCTCCCCCGTGCCCCTCGTGCAGTCTGCCGTCGCGCGAGCGGGTGCCCTCGGGGAAAACGGCGAAGACGCTGCCGGCTCGAAGGATGCTGGCACCGGCCTCGAGTGCCGCGCGCGCATCGCGTCCCGTTGCGCGGTACACCGGCACCCCGCCGATCGACGTGAAGAACCAGCGCATGAACCGTCCGAGCAGCCCGGACCCCGTGAAGTACGACGACTTGATGAGGAACTGGACAGGTCGCGCGGCGGACGTAGGGATGATGACGGTGTCGAGAGACGAGAGGTGATTGCTCGCGAGCAGGACGGGTCCGCGCGGGGGCACGTTTCCCCGACCGACGATGCGCGGCCGGTACAGGATCCAGAACAGCGGGCGGAGGACGACCCGCCCGAGGAAGTAGATGAATCCTGGCCGGGAGACACGGCGGGGCGGAGCGGGATCTGTCACCCCGCCACCCTATCGGCGGCAGAACACGGCGTGATGGCACGCCCTGAAGGAGGAGCCGATCAGATGGCGAAGCCGAGGGCACGCATCATGTCGCGACCATCGTCGGTGATGCGCTCGGGGCCCCACGGCGGCATCCACACCCAGTTGATACGGAAGCGTTCCACGACATCGTCGAGGGCCTGCGCCGTCTGCTCTTCGAGGACGTCGGTGAGCGGGCACCCGGCGGAGGTCAGCGTCATGTGGATGACGAGAGCGTCGTTCTCGTCATCCCAGCTGAGGTCGTAGATCAGTCCGAGGTCGACGACATTGATCCCGAGTTCGGGATCCATGACGTCCTTGAGGGCCTCGGTGACCTCGTCGAACTTCTCAGGGCTGAGAGTCGCGGTCATGACTTGATCCTAGGCGCCGGATCCGGCGGCGGGCTCGAGAAAGCGATCGTATCCCTCGGCCTCGAGCCGGTCGGCAAGCTCCGGCCCGCCCTCTTCGACGATGCGTCCGCCGACGACGACGTGCACGAAGTCGGGGTGGATGTAACGAAGGATGCGGGTGTAGTGCGTGATCAGTAGCACGCCCATGTCGGTCTCGGCCTTGGCACGGTTGACGCCCTCCGAGACGACCTTCAGGGCATCGACGTCGAGACCCGAGTCGGTCTCATCGAGCACAGCGATCTTCGGCTTCAGCAGCTCGAGCTGCAGGATCTCGTGGCGCTTCTTCTCACCGCCCGAGAAGCCCTCGTTGACGTTTCGCTGCGCGAACTTCTCGTCCATACGGAGGTCCGCCATGGCCTTCTTGACGTCCTTGGTCCACGTGCGGATCGAGGGCGCCTGCCCGTCGATGGCGGACTTCGCCGTGCGCAGGAAGTTCGTCACCGTCACGCCGGGGATCTCGACGGGGTACTGCATCGCGAGGAAGAGACCGGCGCGCGCGCGCTCGTCGACCGACATCTCGAGGACGTCTTCACCGTCGAGCGTGATCGAGCCGCTTGTCACGGTGTACTTGGGGTGCCCGGCGATCGTGTACGCGAGGGTCGACTTGCCCGACCCGTTGGGGCCCATAATCGCGTGGGTCTCCCCCGTCCGAATCGTGAGGGTCATGCCGTTGAGGATCTCGGTCTCTCCGGCATCCGTGTCGACCGTGACATGCAGGTCGCGGATCTCGAGAACAGCCATGGGGTTCCTTTTCAGTGGATGTCTGGGGTGACGGCCTTGGTGACGGCCGGGTCGATCAGGACGTCGTCGCCCTCGATCGTGACCTCGTACACCGGCACCGGCTCGTACGCGGGAAGGTTCAGGGGGCGGCCCGTCAGAAGCGAGAACGCTGAGCCGTGGGCCCAGCATTCCAATGTCTCGCCCTCGACGAAGCCGTCGGAGAGCGAAATGTCACCGTGTGTGCAGGTATCGCCGATGGCGTGCACGTCACCGTTGGAGTCTTTGACGACAGCGATCGCAACACCGTCGATCACGACGCGCTTGGCAGCGTCCTGTTCCAGCTCGCTCAGCGAGCACACGCGGGTGGCGCTCACGCAGCAGCCTCCTGTTCGAGTTCGGCGGTGACCGCCTCGGTGAGTTCAGCCTCGAGCTCGGGGATGCCGAGGCGCTGGATGATGTCGCTGAGGAATCCGATCACCACGAGCCGGCGGGCTTCGTCTTCGGGGATACCTCGCGCCTGCAGGTAGAAGAGCTGCTCGTCGTCGAAACGACCGGTGGCGCTGGCGTGTCCGGCACCCTGGATGTCGCCGGTCTCGATCTCGAGATTCGGGATCGAGTCTGCGCGGGCACCGTCGGTGAGCACGAGGTTGCGGTTGGCTTCGTAGGAATCGGTGCCGACGGCCTCGCGCCCGATGAGCACGTCCCCGACCCAGACGCTGCGTGCGCTCGAGCCCTGCAGGGCTCCCTTGTAGAGCACGTCGGCACTCGTGTTCGGGCCGCGGTGGTGGACGTACACCTGGCTCTCAAGGTGCTGACCGGAGTCAGCGAACGACAGACCGTAGACCTTGCCCTCGGATCCGGCGCCGGCGAGATCGACGGAGGGGTTCACCCGCACTACCGCGCCACCGAGGCTCACGACGGTGTGCCGGAGGGTCGCGTCGCGTCCCACGACAGCCTGGTGCGCGGCGACGTGCACCGCATCGTCGTCCCACCGCTGCAGCGAGACCAGCGTGAGGCTGGCACCGTCACGGACGATGATCTCGACGTTCTGCGCGAACTGGGCCGACCCTTCGTGGCGAAGCACGACAGTCGCACGCGAGTGCGGGGCAGCTTCGATCACTACGTGGGAGTGGGCGCGGAGTTGGGCGCCGGAGCCCGTGAAGACTACTTCGACGGGCTCATCGAGTTCGGCATCGGCCGGCACCTTCAGATAGAGCGCTTGCGCGGAGCGCTGCCAGGCGATTGCGCTCGGCAGATCCTCGGGCACGAAGGCTTCGCCGCGCGGTGACTCGCCGACAGCGAGGCCGGCTGCCGCGAGCGGGCCCGTCACCGTGATGCCGACAGCGCCTTCGTCGCCGGGCTCGTCGGCGAACAGCGGAGCGACAGCCGCGATGGGGCTGTGCTTCCAGTTGACTTCGCGCCCGGTCGGTGCACCGAACGCCGAGGGCTCGTACGAGCGCGGGCGTTCGGAGCGGGTCTGGACGGGAACGAGGTCCCAGCCCCCGTCGGTGTGCGCGGTCGATCCGGGCGCCGTCGCCGACGCCTGTGCGGTAGTCGTCATCTCAGCCGACGCTGCCTTCCATGCTCATCTCGATGAGCTTGTTCAGTTCGAGGGCGTACTCCATGGGCAGTTCGCGAGCGATGGGCTCGATGAATCCACGAACGATCATTGCCATCGCCTCGTCCTCGGGAAGCCCCCGGGACTGCAGGTAGAAGAGCTGCTCTTCACTGACCCGCGAGACTGTCGCCTCGTGTCCCAACTGCACGTCGTCGACGCGGATGTCGATAGCCGGGTAGGTGTCGGAGCGGGAAACGGTATCGACCAGCAGCGCGTCACAGCGAACCGTGTTGGCGGAGTGGTGGGCATTCGGGTCGACCCGGACCTCGCCCCGGTACCCCGCGCGACCGCCGCCTCGGGCGATGGACTTCGAGACGATCGAGGACGTCGTGTACGGCGCCATGTGGATCATCTTCGCGCCGGCATCCTGGTGCTGCCCGGGGCCGGCGAAGGCGACCGAGAGGGTCTCGCCCTTCGCGTGCTCCCCCATCAGGAAGACCGACGGGTACTTCATCGTCACCTTGGAGCCGATGTTGCCGTCGATCCATTCCATCGTGGCGCCCTCGTGGGCGACGGCGCGCTTGGTGACCAAGTTGTAGACGTTGTTCGACCAGTTCTGGATCGTCGTGTAGCGCACGCGGGCGTTCTTCTTCACGATGATCTCGACGACTGCCGAGTGCAGGGAGTCGCTCTTGTAGATCGGGGCCGTGCAGCCCTCGATGTAGTGGACGTATGAGCCCTCGTCGGCGATGATCAGCGTCCGCTCGAACTGGCCCATGTTCTCGGTGTTGATCCGGAAGTAGGCCTGCAGCGGAATCTCGACGTGCACCCCGGGCGGCACGTAGACGAATGACCCGCCCGACCACACGGCGGTGTTGAGAGCCGCGAACTTGTTGTCACCGGCGGGGATGACGGTGCCGAAGTACTCCTCGAAGAACTCGGGGTGCTCGCGCAGCGCCGTGTCGGTGTCCATGAAGATGACACCCTGCGCCTCGAGGTCCTCGCGGATCTGGTGGTAGACGACCTCGGACTCGTACTGCGCCGCGACGCCCGCCACAAGGCGCTGGCGCTCGGCCTCGGGGATACCCAGCTTCTCGTAGGTGTTCCGGATCTCTTCGGGGAGGTCTTCCCAGCTCTGCGCCTGCTTCTCGGTGGAGCGCACGAAGTACTTGATGTTGTCGAAGTCGATCGCGCTGAGGTCGGCACCCCAGGTGGGCATGGGTTTGCGGCCGAAGAGCTGCAGGCCCTTCAGTCGGGTCTTCAGCATCCACTCCGGCTCGGATTTCAACGAGGAGATCCCACGGACCACGTCCTCGTTGATTCCGCGCTGAGCCACCGCGCCGGCGGCGTCGGTGTCGTGCCAGCCGAACTCGTAGACTCCCAGGCTTTCGAGTTCGGGACGCTCGATCAGCACATCGGACATCGGTTTTCTCCTTCGCGGCCATTGCGGTGTCATCCGCACCGACATCCGTCGCCCCCGGCGGAGTACCGGAGGGGATGTCGCTTACGGGCCCTTTCACGTCTTCGGCGAATTCTCGCGCCTAGACTGGTGATGATCCTGCGGCATTTCTCCGCGGAATCAGACCCTTCGAGTCTACAGGCATCGACCCAGCCCCGGGCCGAGCACGCCGCGCCCCCACAGGGCGATCCCAGGAGTGAAGACCGTGTCCGCACCGTCCCCGTCCCCCGCCCGCGTTTCGCTATTCGGGAGGTTCTGGGCATGGTTGCCTGACCACGTCGATCGGCGCGTCCGGGTCGCCGCGTGGTTGTCGTTTCTCGCCGAGGTGCTGATCATCGGGACCGGGGGCG
>MDTF01014260.1_pt1 | contig 37791 bp, 36 predicted proteins | sample 811191 | NCBI WGS metagenome assembly MDTF01 (sample SAMN05326649, study PRJNA326480) | marine metagenome | isolation source: seawater | place: Southern Ocean | collected 2011 | reverse complement strand
TAAAGAAGTAGAATTATGGAACTGATTTTAAAACAAGACGTAGAAAATTTAGGATTTAAAGATGATGTTGTAACTGTTAAGAATGGTTATGGTAGAAATCACTTAATTCCACACGGATACGCAATGCTAGCTACTTCTTCTGCAAAGAAGGTGTTGGCTGAAAATGTAAAGCAAAGAGCTTATAAAGAAGCTAAACTAATTGAAGATGCAAATTCAATAGCTGAAACAATTAGAGGATTAGAAATTAAGATTGCTTCTAAAGTTGGATCTGGAGACAAATTATTTGGCTCTGTAAACAACATTAACTTAGCAGAAGCTATTGCCAAATCTGGAACTAATATTGATAAGAAATTTATCAAGGTTGTTGGTGGTTCTGTTAAAAGACTTGGTAAATATGAAGCTGCTGTTAGATTACATAGAGAAGTAGTTGCAGATATTACTTTTGAAGTAGTAGCAGAATAATTACACGTATTAACTTTGAGTTAATAACTAAAAACCCAAGTTTATACTTGGGTTTTTTATTTTTTAAAATGTTATGAAATACAGACAACTTACTAAAGAACAATTTGAATCTTTACATAAAGAATTTGCTCAATTTTTAGCAACTCAAAAGATTGATATTGATGAGTGGAATAAAATGAAGTCTCAAAATTCTGCGTTGGTAGAAGATGAATTAAATCTTTTTAGTGATTTGGTTTGGGATGATGTTTTAAATAAAGTTGAGTATTTAGAACACTTTTCTGAAACATCTGTAAACCTTTTTAAATGTGAAAAAGAGGCTGTTTATAGAATAGTTGTCACAATTGATAAAGAAATAGATTTGTTTTCTGAAGAAGGATATAAGTGGTTGTTAGAAAACCCAAAAAATATTGCTGTAGATTATCTTAAAGGAAGTAAAGCATACATCAGTGAGAAAAATCAAGAAATATTTGATCTTATTGAAAAAGGAAGTCAAATTGCTAGAGGAGAATTGTATGAATATTTTAATAGATTAACATCTTAATTAATTCCTCAGTGCCAGTTTCTGCGCAACTTTTTATAATGTTAATATTTTGATATTGATTTTTTTCAATAGATGGATTTGGATCTATAAAATAAACGGGAATGTTTCTCTTAATAAAATCAACTAAACTAGCAGCAGGGTATACTTGCATAGATGTTCCTATAATAACCAAGATATCAGCTTGCCTTACTATTTCTATAGCAGTATCCATCATTGGTACCTCTTCTCCAAACCAAACAATATGGGGACGTAATTGATTTCCAACTGAATCAAAATCTCCTAGATGTAAATCTTTTGACCAATTTAAAATAATATCTTTATTGACGATGCTTCTTACTTTTCTTAATTCACCATGTAGATGCAAGACATTGGAACTTTCAGCCTTTTCGTGTAAATCATCTACATTTTGAGTAATAATATGAATATTGAAATACTTCTCAAGTTCTTTTAAGTTATGATGTCCCTTATTTGGATGTGAATTAAGTAATTGTCTTCTGCGTTGGTTATAGAACTCTAAAACAAGCTTAGGGTCTCTCTCAAATGCTTCAGGAGTGGCCACATCCATCACATTATGTCCCTCCCATAAACCATTTGCATCTCTAAATGTATTTAAACCACTTTCTGCACTCATTCCTGCCCCAGTCAGTACAACAACGTTTTTCATAGGTATGATTTAATAAATTTCAGTATGTTTGCTACTATATGCAATACATAGATACAAATTTACTGACTTACTTAGAAGGATTTGTTACCGAAAAAAGAAAAGATCTTTTTAAAAAAATATTACAAGATAGAACAAGGCACTTTACAGTAGTGTTAGAAGATATCTACCAACAACACAATGCAAGTGCTGTTATTAGAAGTTGTGATATTTTTGGCATCCAAGACGTGCATGTGATTGAAAATAAATATTCAAGCAAGGTCTCTAGACATGTTGCTAAAGGTTCTCAAAAATGGTTGTCATTTCATAGGTATAAGGAGGATAACAATAATACGATAGACTGTTTACAAAATTTAAAAAAAAATGGCTATCAAATAATAGCAACTTCCCCACATAACGAATCATGTATTTTAAATAATTTTGACTTTACTAAAAAGTCTGCTTTTGTATTTGGAGTTGAAAAATCTGGAGTTTCTGATGACGTAATAAACAATGCTGACGGCTTTTTAAAAATACCTATGGTAGGTTTTACGGAAAGTCTAAATATATCAGTAGCTGCAGCTATTATTCTTGAAAACATCACATCTAAATTAAGAAACAGTGCTGTTGATTGGAATTTAACGCCTAGTGAAAAAGAAATCATCTATACCAATTGGATAGAAAAAACTATAAAAAATGTCGATAAAATAAAAGATGTTTTTTTAGAAAATAAAAGTTAAGTTAATTATTACTCTTGTATCAAAACTTTATCAATAGTAGCTATAGAATCGCAACGAATAATCCAAAGTTCTAATTCTTTGTTTAAATAGCTCCCATTCACTGAATATTCTGGACATGGCATTTTATGTTGGTTACTTTTACCAAAATCAACATCACCACTGGAAAGAATGTGTTTAATAGCTGTAGAGTCAACTTTTGATTTGTCCATTAATAATTTGACATTATTAGAATAAACAAGGGTTTTTGTGCGTATAGTTTTTAATGTTCTAGCATCCATACCATAATCAAAGGAAACATCTTTACCTGTCCAAATAAAAAAAACAATAATACTCCCTAAAGAAACACCAATAAGATAGTAAAAAAATCTTTTGAACAAACCCATACCGTAAAATTAAGGGTATTTTCTGGATATAGCGAGGATAAAGTTATTTTCTTAACATAGAGAAATTACCTCTGAATTCAGTAAAAACACCATTTTTAATATATTCAACGATAAACCAGTAATCAGACCCTGATTCTTTCTTTCCTAAATTATTATTACCATTCCAACCCAATCCATTTGGCTTAATAATGGATACTAATCTTCCCAGTCTTGTAAAAATTTTAATGGTAGCATCAGGAATGTTTCTTAAATCTTTAATATTCCAACTATCATTAATGCCATCTTCATTTGGAGTAAAAAACCTGGGATAATTTAAAGCTGTAAATTGATAACTAAAATCTCCACAAAGATTAGATTTGTCTCTAACCTTAATAGTGTGTATTCCTGGTTCTACATTATAAAATCTAGTAAAGTTTTGAAAAGGACCAGTATCCAATGAATATTCATAATAACCCAAGCCATTATCTATAACATCAACTTCTACAGTATAGAAATCTGAAAAATCATTAGTTAAAATATTAATTTCAAAAATTGGGCTAGAACTATTTACAACAACTTCTGCTGATTTGTAATTACATTCTGTACCGTTATTTTGTGTTAGTTTGACGGTTTCTACAGTATAAGTTCCTGCTATAATAGCATTGTAATTTATACCTGTACCAACTTGAATACCCTCTAAAAACCAATTTACTTCAAATAATGTTGGATCTATGCCTGAACTTAAAACTAGAGAATTGGTAACAACTCCAGTTTCTGAATTGATACAAATAATTCCTCCTTCTATTACTAACTCTTCTAGAGGATTAACAGTTACTTGAAATAAACTTTCAGTAAAACAACTTGGTTTTCCAGTGGGATAGGCATTCACATATATAATACGTGACCCTAATTCTGTAATTGTATATTCAGCAGGGTCTATTAGGTCAGCTTTATTAGGTCTTCTATAATAGTCTACTTGAACTCCAGGAATATCTAATGTTGGCAATGTAACACTTTCACAACTTTCTAGATTTTCTAAAACTCCTAATTCAGGTTTTTCAAATATTGATACTGTAAAAGAATTTTCGTCATAACATGAAAACCTTTCTCCATTTTCACCAAATACAAATATGGTTTGAGAAGTTGTAATTAAATCGCCAGAATTTAATAGTGTTCCCATTCCTCTGGTTTCTGTATAATAATTGCCAGTAGTTAGTGGTGGTAATTCATAAGCATCACAAACAGATGCGTCTGCAGGTTGATCAACTTCAATTTTTAAAATATTTACGTTAAATACATTTTCATTTGAACAACCTTCTAAATCTATATATTTATTATAAATATAAATAGTTTGGTTAGTGTCAATTATATCTCCAGCATTAAAAACAACACCTTCTCCATTTGCTTCCGAAAAGTATTGTCCATTAGTTAAAATTGGTAATGTAAATGACTGACAACTAAAAACGTCTGTGAAATTATCAACCAAAGGAATAGCTCTTATCTCTACATTAAAACTTGATTCTGCATCACAAAAACCATTTGTATTGTAGATGTAAATTTTTTGAGATGAATTAATAGAATTGCCCTCAAATAATGGAGTTCCATTACCACTGGATTCTGTAAAGTAATTACCGTTAGTTAAGGGCTGTAAAGTAATTAAGTTATCCTCACATGTTATAATATTATTTATTGAATCTACTGTTACTAATCGATTTATTGTAATATTTATTGGGGTGTTATCTGTACAGTTATTAGCTGTAGTGACTTCAGGAGCATAAAAATAAACTATCTGAGAATTTGTGATTAAAGATAAATCAGGAATAGATATTCCGCCACCTATTGGTTCTGTAAAATAGCCACCTAAAGATAAATTCGGTAAGGAATATTCTCCACAAGCCTGGATGTTTTGAAAACTATTTAAGTCTATAATTGTAACATCAAAAGAACGTTGATTTACACAACCTGTTACAGTGTTTTTTTTCCATAAAAAAATTGTATCACTAAAAGTAATTTGATCGCCTTGAAAAAGTTCTACACCATTTGCATTTGATTCCGTAAAGTATTTTTCATTATTAGAAACTGCTGGTAAAGTAAAAGTATTACACGTAATAACATTATTTCTTTCCTCAACTGTAGGTAGTGGATTAATAACAATTTCATATGGAGTATCTAAACAAAAGGAACCATCAATATCTACATAAAAATAAATAGTTTGACTTAACAATATAGTACTTCCCGCCGGTATAACAGATCCAATACCGTTTGGACCATCTGGAGAAGTGTAAAATAAAGCATTGGGATAAGTGGGGATAATGAATTTTTCACAATGTGTGGTATTGAAAGTGAATTCATCAGCCATGTAAACATCAAAATTACTTTCACTAAAACACCCTTGACGATTTTCATTATATATATAAATAGTTGAATTTTCATCGATTACATCTCCATTGTTTAATTGAGTTCCACTACCACCATCTTCTGTAAAATAACTTCCATTAATTAGTATTGGTAATGTAAACTCTGTACATGCATAAAAATCTTCAAAATCATCAACTTGCGGTGTGGGTAAAATATCAATTTTAAAATTTATAATTTCAAAGCATTCAATATTAGTATTGTCCATAAACTTAACCCAAATTGTTAAATCTCTATAACCAGGAACTATAAGAAAATTTGAGGAATTTAAAATTTCATTTGAAGCATTAATAGCATCTGATTCACTTAAAAAATAATTTAAAGAAAAATCATCTGGATTTAAACCATTTAATATTTGATTTGCAACTTGAGAATTAATATCAATTGTAATATCTGATCGACAAATTGAAAAATCATTTGGTGTATTGGGGTTTAAATTCGTAATTTTTAGTTTAAATTCTAAAACAGTAGTACATAAATCACCTGTTTGAATATTCATAAATCTGATAAATATTTTTTCATCACCTGATGAAGGATAATTTATCAATAATGAATTATCAATAGGATTATTATTGATTGCGTTTTCAGGGGAAGCATAATAAAATAAATCATATATACTAGGATCTAAGCCTAAAACAATATGATCATTTAATGAAAGATTAAATAGTGTTGTAGAGGTATCTGAGTAACATTCTAATAATTCAATTGGATTATTAGTCTGTAAACTTGAAATCAAAATTTTATCAGATACACTACAGCCATTATTAATATTAGTTACAATTAGATCGTACATGTCTGGTTCTGATATTATTAAAGTTGGATTTGTTTCAGTTTCAAGTATCACCCCGTTTTTTAACCACTCATATGTAAAATCATTAGTGTTCGTAAAACCAGAATCCAAAATGATTTCTTCACCCAAACAGATCTCTTGATTTTCTCCAATATTTAGAAATGTATCAAAACTCCCGGCTTTTATTAAAACTGCAGAATCAAAATTGTTGTCATAATAATCTCCAATAACAAGTTTAATTGAATAGGGATTACCAGGTAATACATCAGCTGAAGCGTTTAATAGAACTGTATGTCCTTTCATATTCAATGAAGAGTTAGAAGGGTTATTTACATTGAATGTGCTGAATAGATTTGAATTAATTGAAGTGCAAGAAGAATTGTATTGATTATCTCTTATATTTCTAACAGAAATTGTTGAATCAGTATTTGGTAATACTGCTAAATTTTTGGTTTCACCAGTTGTCAAGTCTGTTAAAATAAAGGCAAAAATATCACTAAATCCGCATTGCCATTGACCGTATTCATTAGAAGCAAATACTAAATCAAATTTAAAATTAGTAGAATAAGGAACAAAATCAAATTGTAAGTAAGCAGCATCTGTAATTGTTGAAGTTTGTCCAGATTGGTTGCTAATGTTTTGTAGATCAGCATCACCATTAGTAGTAACTTGACTGTCTAATCGATTTCCTGTATATGTTCCTTGCGTATAGGATGCAATTCCGCTTCTAATTATTATTCCCTCTTGAATAGGGAAAATAGAATTATTACCATTAAAATAAGCGACAGATTGATTTGATGAGATACTGACATTTGAATTTGTAGAACAAGAATTTGACAATAATATGTCAACTAAAGCCTGAGAAGAATAATTTATATCGTCTACAAGTATGGTTTGAGAAAAAGTTAATGAACTATAGAACATTAAAAACACTAGGGGTGCTTTTCTTAGCATATTATTTTATAATGTTAACTTGGATTAGGGTATTAAATTTTTATTTGGGGTAATTTTATGAATTTGTTTTTTGTTAAATATATTACAAAAATTATTTTAAGTCAATAGCTATAAATAATGAATTTAAAAAGTCCCTATATAACGGGAGATAATGAGTAGTCGATGAAGAATTATTGAAAATAAAAAAAAAGTAATTTATTAAATAAATATTAGATTAATATCTCTGTGGGGCAAATCAAACCATTCTGCAACAGTTTTATTGGTTAAAATACCATGATAAAAATACATCCCATTTCGAAGACTTTTATCATATCTAGCAGCATTTTCAAATCCACCTGCTTCAGCGATTTCGAGTAAATATGGAGTAAATAAATTACTAATAGCAAATGATGCAGTTCTAGAGTATCTTGAAGGAATATTTGGAACACAATAGTGAATTACTCCGTGTTTTTCAAAGGTTGGTTTAGAATGAGATGTTACATTTGAAGTTTCAAAACAACCACCTCTATCAATACTGACATCTACAATAATAGCTCCTTCTTTCATAGTTTCAACTATTGCCTCTGATACAATAATTGGTGCACGATTTTTTCCTCGAATAGAACCTATGGCTATATCACATCGTCTAAGAGCTTTTGCCAACGTTTTTGGCTGTATAGTAGAAGTGTAAATTGGGGCATTTAAACAATATTGAAGTTTTCTTAGTTTTGTTATTGAATTATCAAAAACTTTTACTCTTGCACCAAGTCCTAAAGCAGATTTAGCAGCAAATTCTCCAACTGTTCCTGCACCTAAAATGACAATATCTGTTGGGGGTACACCACCAATATTTCCTAATAATAAGCCATTCCCTTTGTTTAAATTACTCATTAATTCTGCAGCAATTAAAATAGCAGCATTACCAGCAATTTCACTTAAAGATTTTAAAACCGGGTAAACCCCATGATCATCCATTATATAATCAAAAGCAACAGCTGTAATTCTTTTTTTTGCTAAGGTTTCAAAAAACTTTTTTGATTGAGTTTTTAGTTGAAGAGATGAAATTAAAACACTTTGAGGGTTTATCATTTCAACTTCATTAATAGAGGGTGGTGCCACTTTTAAAACTATTTCACATGAAAAAGCTTCTTTTATATCATAGGATACTTTTGCACCTGCCTCAGAATATTCATTGTCAGAATAATTAGAACCTTCACCAGCGCCTGTTTCTATAATTACTCTATGACCATGCGCGGTCAACGCAGCTACTGCATCAGGAGTTAAACAAACTCTTTTTTCTTCAAAATGTGTTTCTTTTGGAAGTCCAATAAATAATTCGCCTTTACCCTTCTTAATTTCTAACATTTCTGTTTGAGGTAGTAATTCTTCTTTGCTAAATGGAGAGAATGTACTCATAAAAAGTTATTTAAGTTCAATGTTTCGTTGTCCATTATTTAATTCTGTTATATAGATAGTACTATTTTTTAAAGGTACTAAATTTTGTATAACACTAGGCCACTCAATTAAACACCAAGCATTAGAATAAAAATAATCCTCTATACCTAAATTAAGAGCTTCTTCTTCGTTCTTAATTCTGTAGAAATCAAAATGATAGATGATTTCATTTGTATTGGTTATGTATTCATTTACAATAGAAAATGTCGGAGAATTTATAAGATCATCTGTTCCAAGAATTTTACAAATTTCTTTAATTAATGTTGTTTTACCAACTCCCATATCACCATGAAATAATAGGATTTTATATTTTGAGTTCCTAATAATTTCTTTTGCTATTTGGTTTAAATCTAAAAATGAGTAGTTTTTATTCATATACAATGAAAAATTATTTAGGACTATAAACAGCAAAAGGAATTATCATTTCCTCCAAAGAAACACCGCCGTGTTGATATGTATTTCTAAAATAATTTACAAAATGATTGTAATTATTGGGATAAGCAAAAAATAAATCTTCTTTTGCGAAAACAAATGGGCTATTAATGCTAATACTTGGTAAGAAAATATCTTTAGGGTTTTTTACAGCAAACACATCTTTTTCCAAGTAAGACAAACTTTTTCCAGTTTTATATCTAAGGTTCGAACTTATGTTTTTGTCTCCGATTATTTTGGTCGGGTTTTTACAATTAATAGTTCCATGATCTGTTGTAATAATTAGTTTTTGACCTAATTGTTTTGCTTTTTGTAAAATTTCAAATAAGGGAGAGTTTTTAAACCAACTTACAGTTAAAGATCTATAAGCCTTATCATCTCCAGCTAATTCTTTAATTACTTCCATCTCAGTTTTAGAATGTGATAGCATATCAACAAAATTATATACTAAAACAGTAAGATCATTTTGTTTCGTTCCATTATAATTACTTGCTAATTCTTTTCCATCCCTTAAAGAAACAATTTTATAATATTCATGTTTAATGGAAAGATTTAGTCGTTTAATTTGAGCAGTTAAAAATTCATTTTCAAACATGTTTTTTCCACCTTCATCTGTATCATTTTTCCATAAATCCGGATGTTTTTTTTCCATTTCAGAAGGCATTAAACCAGAGAATATTGCGTTTCTAGCATATTGAGTTGCTGTAGGTAGAATACTGAAGTAAGAATATTCTTCTTCTTTTTTGTAATGGTTGTTTATAAAAGGTTCTATCATTTTATATTGATCATACCTTAAATTGTCTATGACAATCCAAAGAACACCATTCTTATCTCCTAAATTAGGCACCACATAATCTTTGAATAAGTTGTGAGAAAATGTTGGGCCGTCATAGGAAGTTAATGAATCTTGATAATTTTTTTTTATAAATTTATAAAATAAATTATTAGCTTCAGATTTCTGACTTTCTAAAATTCCCAACATACTAGAATCATTAATATCCTCTAATTCAAGTTCCCAATGGACTAATTTTTTATATAGATCAGACCATTCATCGTATGAATTTACAGACATTAAATCCATAGATATTTTTCGAAATTCTTGCTGATAATTAGAGGTGGTTTTTTCAGAAATTAATCTGGAATGATCTAAATTCTTTTTCAAACTTAATAAAATCTGATTTGGATTTACTGGTTTTATTAAATAATCAGCAATTTTAGAACCAATGGCCTCTTCCATAATATATTCTTCTTCACTCTTAGTAATCATTACTACAGGTAAATTAGATTTTATTTGTTTTATAGCTGTTAAGGTTTCTAACCCATTCATGCCTGGCATATTTTCGTCTAAAAAAACAATATCAAAGTTAGTTTCTTCTACTAATTCAATTGCATCTGTTCCGTTGGTGCATGTGGTTACAGTGTATTTTTTTTGTTCAAGAAATATAATGTGAGGTTTTAATAAATCTATTTCATCGTCAACCCATAAAATTTGAATAGTATTCATAAAGCTACAGTTTCTTTTATAAACGTTAAAAGTATTTAAATGTTATGGTAGGGATGCCCAGAAAATGGTAAAATATTCTTAATAAAGCGATAAACTACTTTGTAAAGAGCAAATTTAGTCTTTAGTTTGTAATTGTAACACTAAAACTTAGACTTGAAAAATTCTTCAACTAATAAATTAAAAATCTTAAATGACCCTATTTATGGTTTTATAAGAATTCCAAATAGTTTAATTTTTGATATTATTGAGCATCCTAGTTTTCAACGCTTGAGAAGAGTTTCACAAATGGGGTTGTCAAATTTAGTATATCCTGGCGCAAATCACACCCGTTTTCATCATGCGTTAGGTTGTTTGCATCTTATGCAAAAAACAGTTAGTATACTCCGAGTAAAAGGAATTAATATTTCTGAAGAAGAAGAAAATGCTTTGTGCATTGCTATTTTATTACACGATATTGGTCATGGTGCTTTTTCACATGCACTTGAACACAGTATTGTTACTGGGATAACTCATGAAGAAATTTCATTAAAATACATGCACAGACTCAACAATGAGTTTCATGGACAATTAGATTTAGCTATTGCAGTTTTTACAAGAAAATATCATAGAGTTTTTTTACACCAATTAATATCTAGTCAATTAGACATGGATAGATTAGATTATTTAAAGAGAGATAGTTTTTATACAGGTGTGGCAGAGGGAAATATAAGTTCAGATAGATTAATTGCAATGATAAACGTTGTTAATAATGAATTAGTTATTGAGAAAAAAGGTATTTATTCTGTAGAGAAGTTTTTGATTGCTAGAAGATTGATGTATTGGCAGGGATATTTACACAAGACAAGTATAGTTGCAGAACATATGTTGGTAAAAGTCTTAATGAGAGCCAAAGAACTAGCTGAAAAAAAAGTTGAACTATTTTGTACTTCTTCATTACGTTTTTTCTTATACAACAAAATAAACAAAGATAATTTTAATGATATAGTTTTAGATTTTTTCACAAAACTAGATGACTATGATATCCTTTCAGCAATTAAAGAATGGGTTAGTCATTCTGATAAAATACTCTCTAACTTGTGTGGTATGATTGTAAACAGAGATCTTTTGAAAATTGAAATGTTCGATAAAGAGGTTTCGGCTAAATATGTATTAGAAATGACCATGAATTTTATGACTGAATTAAATTTATCAGAAGAAGAGGCTTCATATTTTGTATTTAAAGGAGAAATTTCAAATCAAGCTTACAATGAAAATCAACCAATAAAGATTGTTAATAAAAGAGGGAATTTGGAAGATATAGTAAAAGCTTCAGACCAATTAAACCTTCAAGCTCTATCAAAACCAGTAATAAAGTATTTTATATGCTATCCTAAGAAAATGGAATTAGCCTAATCTTACATTTTTTTATACTTTTGCAGAAGATGAAATTTACAGCAAAACAAATAGCTCAAATCTTAGATGGTGAAATTGAAGGAAGTCCAGAGGAAGAAGTTTCTAGACTTTCTAAGATCGAAGAGGGTACAAAAGGATCGCTTACCTTCTTGTCAAACCCGAAATACAATTCTTATTTATATACTACACAAGCTTCTGTAACTATTGTTAATCAAACTTTTCAATTAGAAAAAGAAGTTTCTACTACCCTAATCAGAGTTAAAGACGCTTACAAGTCTTTTTCCAAATTATTAGAATTTTACAATCAAGTAAAAAACAATAAAGAAGGTAGAGAAGAGCCATATCATATTTCAGAATCCGCATCTATTGGTAAACATGAATATATAGGTGCTTTTAGTTATATAGGTAATAATGTTATAATTGGAGAAAATGTAAAGATTTATCCAAACTCATATATTGGTGATAATGTAACAATCGGTAATAATTGTTTAATTTTTGCAGGTGTAAAAATTTATTCTGAGACAGAAATAGGAAATAATTGTACATTACATTCTGGTTGTATAATTGGTTCAGATGGTTTTGGGTTTACACCAAATGACAAAGGAGAACTTATTAAAGTTCCACAAACTGGAAATGTTATTATAGAAGATAATGTAGATATAGGCTCATGTTCAACAATAGACAGAGCAACTTTAGGTGCTACTATTATAAGAAGGGGAGTAAAATTAGACAATCAAGTACAGGTTGCACATAATGTAGAAATTGGCAAAAATACCGCAATTGCTGCTCAAACAGGAATAGCAGGTTCGACTAAAGTAGGAGAAAATTCTATGATTGGTGGTCAAGTAGGGATTTCAGGTCACTTAAATTTAGGAAATAATCTTAAAATTCAAGCTCAATCAGGTATTTCAAAAAGTTTAAAAGATAATAAAATAGTTCAAGGAACACCCGCATTTGGATATTCTGATTTTAATAAATCATATGTATATTTTAAAAACCTTCCTAAAATAATTGATAGAATTAATAAAATTGAAAAAGAATTGAATACTCAAAATACAGATAATGAGTAAAAAACAAAAAACAATACAAAACGAGGTAAGTTTATCAGGTGTTGGATTACATACTGGTATTGAAGTGAAAATGACTTTTAAGCCTGCTCCAATAAATCACGGTTTTGCCTTTAAAAGAGTTGACTTAATAGGGTGTCCAACAATAGAAGCGAAAGCTGAATATGTTGTGAACACACAAAGAGGTACGAATCTTGAAAAAAATGGAGTTTCAATACAAACATCAGAGCATGTTTTAGCAGCAGCTGTAGGTTTAGATATCGATAATTTAATTATTGAAATTAATGCTTCAGAACCACCTATTATGGACGGTTCTTCTAAGTTTTTTGTAAAAGCATTAGAATCTGCCGGTATTAAAGAGTTAGATGCAGAAGTTGAAGAATACATAGTCAAAGAAATTATTTCCCACAAAGACGAAGTTACAGGAAGTGAAATTATTTTAATGCCTTCTGATGAGTATCAAGTTACCACAATGGTAGACTTTGGAACTAAAATTTTAGGAACTCAAAATGCTACTTTAGAGCACATATCAGATTTTAAAGATGAAATAGCCGCCGCTAGAACTTTCAGTTTTCTTCATGAAATAGAAATGTTATTAGAAAATGATCTTATAAAAGGAGGCGATTTAAACAATGCAATTGTATATGTAGACAAAGAGCTTTCTGAAGCTACAATGCAGAAGTTAAAGAAAGCATTCAATAAAGATGATATTAAAATTAAATCTAATGGAATTTTAGATAATTTAAATTTGCATTGGGCAAACGAAGCTGCAAGACACAAATTATTGGATGTAATTGGAGATTTAGCATTAATAGGTACTAGAATTAGAGGAAAAGTTATTGCAAACAAACCAGGTCATCAGGTAAACACTCAATTTGCGAAAAAATTAGCTAAAATCATTAAAATTGAAAAAAGAAATAATATTCCTCAAGTAGATTTAAATCAACCACCATTGATGGATATTCATAAAATCATGGAAATTTTACCCCACAGGCCTCCATTTTTATTAGTTGATAGAATCATTGAATTATCTACTAAACATGTTGTTGGTATGAAAAACGTTACAATGAATGAGGATTTTTTTGTAGGTCATTTTCCTGGAGCACCTGTAATGCCAGGCGTATTGCAAGTTGAGGCTATAGCTCAATGCGGTGGGATATTAGTATTAAGTACTGTACCAGATCCAGAAAATTACCTTACTTATTTCATGAAAATTGATAAAGTTAAATTTAAACAAAAAGTATTACCTGGAGACACTTTAATACTCAAAGCAGAGTTGATTACTCCAATAAGAAGAGGTATTGCTCACATGCAAGCGTATGGTTATGCTAATGGTAAATTAGTAGTTGAAGCAGAGCTAATGGCACAAATATCTAAAAGAAAACAATAATGAATCAACCTCTTGCATATGTTCATCCCCAGGCAAAAATAGCTAGAAATGTTGTTATAGAACCCTTTACAACTATTCACGCAAATGTTCAAATTGGGTCAGGAACCTGGATAGGTTCTAACGTAACGATTATGGAGGGCGCTAGAATTGGAAAAAATTGCAGAATTTTTCCTGGAGCAGTAATATCTGCAATTCCTCAAGATTTAAAATTTGAAGGAGAAGAATCATTAACTTTTATTGGAGACAACTCAACAATCCGTGAATGTGTCACAATAAATAGAGGAACAAATGCTTCTGGCGAAACAAGAATAGGTAAAAATGTGTTAATTATGGCAACAGTTCATATCGCTCATGATTGTGTGATAGGAGACAATGCTATCATTGTTAATGGGGTTGCTTTAGCTGGACATGTAACTATTGGAGAGTATGCAATTATAGGAGGGCTAGCAGCAATACATCAATTTATACACATAGGAGATCATGCAATGGTTTCTGGTGGTTCTCTAGTTAGAAAAGATGTACCTCCCTATGCAAAAGCTGCTAAGGAGCCTTTATCATATGTTGGAATTAATTCTATAGGATTAAGGCGCAGAGGGTTTTCTACAGAAAAAATAAGTGAAATTCAAAATATTTATAGGATATTATACCAAAAAAACTACAATACATCCCAAGCAGTAGGAAAGATTGAAGCTGAAATGGAGGCAACTTCAGAAAGAGACGAAATATTACTATTCATTCGTAATTCTCAAAGAGGAATTATGAAAGGGTACTGGGGAGGATAAAAAGATATAGAATTTAGACTCAAATCTTTAAAATAATTAAATAAGTATACAATACTATGGCAACAACATCAGATATTAGAAACGGATTATGTATCAAATATAATAATGACATTTATAAAGTAATTGAGTTTCTTCATGTAAAACCAGGAAAAGGTCCTGCTTTTGTCAGAACAAAATTAAAAAGTGTTACGAATGGCAAAGTAATTGACAATACATTTCCAGCGGGAAGAAAAATTGAAGATGTTCGAGTAGAAACTCATAAGTTTCAATACCTATATAATGAGGGTGAAACCTATCACTTTATGAATAATGATGATTATAGTCAAATTGAATTGCAAAAAAATACGTTAGATTCTCCAGATTTAATGAAAGAAGGAGAAACTGTTACAATTATTATCAATTCTGAAGATGATATGCCCTTATCGGTAGATTTGCCTGCTAGTGTTGTTTTAGAAGTTACACATACAGAACCAGGAGTAAAAGGAAACACCGCAACCAATGCAACAAAACCAGCCACTGTAGAATCTGGTGCAATCGTTAATGTACCTCTTTTTATCAATGAAGGAGATAAGATAAAAGTAGAAACAACAAAAGGTACATATCAAGAAAGAATTAAAGAATAGCTTTTCCATAATGAAATTTAAATCTGCACAAACATTATTAAAAGTAGCCAACTTAATTGATGCAATTTTTGTTGGGGATTCAAATTTTAAAATAACTGGAATTAATGAAATACATGTTGTTGAAGATGGAGATATTGTTTTTGTAGATCATCCAAAATATTATGATAAAGCCCTAAAATCGCCTGCAACAACAATCCTAATTAATAAAAAAGTTGATTGCCCTCTTGGTAAATCACTTTTAATCTCTGATGATCCTTTTCGTGATTTTAATAAGCTTACAAAGCATTTTAATCCTTTTATAAGTTCCAAAGATAGTATTGCTAATTCGGCGATTATAGGCGAAGGAACTATAATTCAACCCAATGTATTTATAGGAAATAATGTAGTGATTGGTAAAAACAGTTTAATTCACCCTAACGTAACTATTTATGATAATACGTTAATTGGTGATAATGTAATTATTCATGGAAATTCTGTTTTAGGCGCAGATGCTTTTTATTACAAAAAAAGACCAGATAATTTTGATCAATTAATTTCTGGAGGTAGAGTAATTATTAAAAATAATGTTCATATAGGCGCATCTTGTACAATCGATAAAGGAGTTTCTGGTGATACTATAATTGGTGAAGGAACAAAAATTGACAATCAGGTTCATGTTGGACATGATTCTGTGGTTGGTAAAAAATGTTTAATTGCTTCACAAACTGGAATTGCAGGATGTGTAATTATTGAAGACGAGGTGACAATATGGGGTCAAGTAGGTACTAACAGTGGTATTACCATTGGAAAAGGAGCAGTTATTCTAGGTCAGACCGGAGTAACAAAGTCCGTTTCTGGCGGAAAAACATATTTTGGCACTCCTATTTCAGAATCAAGAGAAAAACTTAAAGAGTTAGCATATTTAAAGAGATTATTAAGAGAAGAAAAGAAAGATTAATTTTCCTTTTTTAGCTTCTAACAATAAAGTATTTTTGCACTAAATTATTAGAAAAAAATATCCAATGAGTGTTTTAGTAAATAAAGATTCAAGAATTATAGTACAAGGTTTTACAGGTAGTGAAGGAACTTTTCACGCCGGTCAGATGATTGATTACGGGACCAATGTTGTTGGTGGAGTTACACCTGGAAAAGGAGGTCAAGAACATCTTGGAAAACCCGTATTTAATACAGTAAAAGAATCTGTATTAAAAGTAGCAGCAGATACTTCGATTATTTTTGTTCCTCCAGCTTTTGCTGCGGATGCAATTATGGAATCAGCAGATGCAGGAATTAAAGTAATTATTTGTATTACGGAGGGTATTCCTACTGCTGATATGGTGAAAGTAAAAGCTTATATAGATGACAAAGATTGTACATTGGTTGGACCAAATTGTCCAGGAGTAATTACTCCAGATGAAGCCAAAGTCGGTATTATGCCAGGATTTATCTTTAAAAAAGGAAAAGTAGGAATTGTTTCTAAATCAGGAACATTAACTTATGAGGCTGCAGATCAAGTAGTTAAACAAGGATATGGTATTACTACTGCAATTGGTATTGGTGGAGATCCAATCATTGGAACTACAACCAAACAAGCAGTTGAGTTATTAATGAATGACGATGAAACTGAAGCTATTGTCATGATTGGTGAAATAGGAGGTCAGTTAGAAGCTGAAGCGGCAGAATGGATCAAATCAGATGGAAATAGAAAACCAGTTGTAGGTTTTATTGCAGGTCAGACTGCTCCAGCTGGAAGAACTATGGGACATGCTGGTGCAATTGTTGGTGGTGCAGATGATACAGCACAAGCTAAGATGAAAATATTATCTGAAAACGGTATTCATGTAGTTGATTCTCCAGCAAAAATAGGGGAAATGGTTGCAAGAGTTTTAAATTAAAAAACTAAAATTAATTAATAATAAAAAAACCCGTATTTTAATACGGGTTTTTTTGTAAATAAAAAATTATATTTGACAAGCAACTAATCCTAACATATGAAATTATTAGAAAATAAAACAGCAATTATTACTGGTGCTACAAGAGGAATAGGTAGAGAGATTGCAATTGAATTTGCAAAGCAAGGTGCACATATAGCTTTCACATATAGTTCCTCTGTAGAGGCAGCAAAAACCTTAGAGTTAGAGTTAAACAACTTAGGAATAAATGCAAAAGGATATCAATCTGATGCAGCTAATTTTGAGGCCGCTCAAGAGTTAGCAAAAGAGATTTTAAAAGAGTTCGGAAGTATTGAAGTGTTAATTAATAACGCAGGGATTACTAAAGACAATCTTTTATTGAGAATTTCTGAAGATGATTTTGATAAAGTAATAGATGTAAATTTAAAATCTGTTTTTAATATGACTAAGGCGGTAATAAGACCTATGATGAAACAACGTTCAGGTTCGATTATAAATATGAGTTCTATTGTTGGATTAAAAGGAAATGCCGGTCAATCTAACTATGCGGCTTCAAAATCTGGAATTATTGGGTTTTCAAAATCTGTAGCCTTAGAATTGGGATCTAGAAATGTTCGTAGTAATGTTATTGCACCTGGCTTTATAGAAACAGAAATGACTGGGAGATTAGACGAAACAATCGTACAGAGTTGGAGAGATTCAATTCCATTAAAAAGAGGAGGAACACCAAAAGATATAGCAAATGCATGTGTTTTTTTAGCCTCTGACATGAGTAGTTACATTACAGGTCAAACCTTGTCTGTAGACGGTGGTATGTTAACCTAAGATAATAGAGACAAAATATATATAAAACCTAGACTTATTTCAAGTCTAGGTTTTTTTATACCTATCTTCTTTTTACCTTTAACATAAAATAAGATTATATTGGAAAAATCTACACTCATGTTAATTATTGTTGCGCTACTATTAAGTGTTGGAATTGCTTATTATCAATACTATTTTAAGGTTAAAAATAGAACTAAAATAAACGTATTACTCTCCATAATACGTACACTTGTTTTTTTCTTATTATTTTTATTATTAATTAATCCTAGTATTGTAAGGATTGAATTAATTAATCAAAAACCCAAACTTTCAATTATTGTTGATAATTCATCATCAATTAAATTTTTCAAAAAAGACACCCTAGTAAAATCTATAATACATGATTTTAAAACACATCTAAAACTTAATAAACGATTTAATATAGATTATTACTCTTTCGGCAATCAATTTAAATTAAACGATACCTTGAGTTTTAATGAACAACAAACCAATATTTCAAGGCCTTTAGAAAAAATTCATAAACTTCACAAAAATTCAAATAACGCTATTGTACTGCTCTCAGATGGAAACCAAACGTTAGGAAATGATTATGAATATACTCTACTAAAAGAACCAATATTTGCAGTAGTTATTGGAGATACTATTAAATATAAAGATGTTGAAATTACACAAGTAAATGCAAATAGATATAGTTTTATTAACAATGAATTTCCGGTAGAATCATTAATACAATACACAGGAGAATCACCTGTGAGATTGAGATATTCCATAGAGAAAAAAGGGAAAATTGTTTTTAGTAAACGATTAGATTTTAATAATGTAAATAATTCTTATTTACTTCAAACAACTATTAAATCCATAAAAGAAGGACCAAATTTTTACACGGCAAAAATTCAATACTTAGAGAATGAAAAAAACACAAAAAATAACAGTAAAAATTTCTCCGTAGACGTTATAGATAAACAATCTGAAGTTCTTATTGTCAGTTCATTTTTACATCCAGATTTGGGAGCCTTGAGAAAATCTATAGAAACTGATAAGCAACGGAAAGTCACAATACATTTAGCTAATAACTTAGATATCAATATTAATGATTATCAGTTAGTTATACTGTATCAACCAAACAATAAGTTCACTAAAATAATTGATAAACTAAAGGGTACTAAAAAGTCATTTTTTCTCATTACCGGGTCCAAAACAGATTGGTCATTTTTAAATAAAAAATCTCTAGGAGTTAACAAAAATTATATTGATCAAACAGAAAATTATTCAGCTAAATTTAACGAGAGTTTTTTAAATTTCTCACAAAAAAATATAGGTTTTGATAATTTTCCTCCGTTAATAGATAAATTCGGTGAAACATCTATTTCAATTCCAAATCAAATTTTATTATTTCAAAATATTAATGGTTTTACGTCTCAAGAGCCGTTATTACTTGCTACTAATGATAATAATCAGAAGAAAGTATTTTTATTGGGAGAAGGGATTTGGAAATGGAGATCAATAAGTTATTCCAATACTAATTCTTTTAAATATTTTGATGAATTTATTGGTAGTTTAATTCAGTATGCCTCTATAAAAAAAAATATTAATCGATTAGATGTTGATATCAAAACACTTTATGATTCTAACTCAATTATACGAATAGGAGCATTTTATGTTGACAATAATTTTGAATTTGATAATAGAGCTACATTGCTTTTTTCGTTGATCAATAAAAAGACTAAGAAAAAGAAAATATTACCATTCTCTTTATCAGGTAACTCTTATCAATTAAAATTAAACTCATTAGAATCTGGCGATTATGAATATTTAGTATCTGTCGAAGGTCAAAATATTTCCAAAAAAGGAATATTTAAAGTCAATAAGTTTAAAGTAGAAGAACAATTTACAAGAGCCAACAAAGAGAAGTTAGAAAAGTTAACAGAAAAAACAAAGGGGGAACTTTTTTTTGAGGGTACACGAAAAAGACTCATAGATAAATTACTTGTTGATAATAGATATAAAACCATACAAAAATCTATAAAAACTAAAGATGAACTCATAAATTGGCAATGGATTATGCTATTTATTGTAGTGTTATTATCCATTGAATGGTTTACTAGAAAATATTATGGAAAAGTTTAATAACAATTTTCAGATTGAAATTGACTAAATGATTTTTAAAAAAAAATTGTTAACAATAAAACATTTAAACCCTACTATAATAGTATTTGAAGTTCTTTTATTACAATTAAATTAAAAAATATTAATATCATTTATTATAACAGCTATAAAAAAGAACATTAAGTTGTAAATTTGTGTGAACAAAAAAAATAAAAAAATGGCAAACAATCAAATAGAATTTAAATTTCCCAAAGGAGCCATCATAACAATTGCTCTAATTTTAACAGCAATTGTTGTGATTTCAAAATCTGCAATAACAATAGGATCTGGAGAACGTGGTGTTTTGTATCAATGGATTGGTGGTGTAGTTACCGATCAACCACCTTTAGACGAGGGTTTTAATCTTGTAATGCCTTGGAATAAGGTTTTTAAATACAATGTTAGACAACAAGAATTATTTGAAGAGAAAATGTCTGTACTGTCTTCTAACGGTTTAGAGATTAAATTAGACGCTTCTGTTCTTTATCAGGCAACTACAGCTACTGTAGCTTTATTACATCAAACAAGGGGCGAAGACTACGAAGACGACGTTATTATACCTGCAATTAGATCTGCAACTAGAAGTGTAGTTGGTCGTTATACACCAGAACAATTATATTCTACAAAAAGAGATGCTATCCAGACTGAAATTTTTGAAGAAACAAAAAAGATTTTAGGACCTCAATATATCCAGTTAAATTCAGTATTGGTAAGAGATGTGACACTACCTCCAACAATAAAAACTGCAATTGAGCGTAAACTAAAACAAGAACAAGAATCTCTAGAATATGAATTTAGACTAGTTACAGCTAAAAAAGAAGCTGAAAAACAAATTATTGAAGCACAAGGTAAAGCTGATGCTAATAAAATTTTAAGCGCTTCTTTAAATGACAGAATTTTACAAGATAAAGGAATTGAAGCTACTATTAAGTTATCTCAATCTTCTAATAGTAAGGTTATAATTATTGGTTCAGGTAAAAGTGGAATGCCAATTATTTTAGGAAATCAATAAAAAGAAAAACATTTTATAAATAAAAAACCAGCTTTAAGCTGGTTTTTTATTTATAAAAACTTGACTATTTAAACTATTTAAGGACCCAAGACTCATTAAATAAAATTGACTATTGTTATAAGTAATTTTCTAATTACGTTTTTTATCTGGTAGTCTACTTCTTTCAATTTTTCCATTTTTTAACGCCTTATATATTTCATAACAATCTAAGACAGCTTCTATTAGTTGTAAATCACTAGCATTTTTAACAAAATAATCAGAATAATTACAGTCAGAAATTAATTTCATCAAATCGTTTCTATCCATTTCTAAATATTCCATCATTACTTCTCTATCAAACTTACCTGCCATAATTTTACGTAAGTTGTCTTCTTTTTTTATTTTTTGGAGTTTCTTTAGCTGTTTAGGTTTTTTTCCAAAAAGCTTATATAAAAAATCTACTGGCTGGAATAAAGCAGCAAGAGGGGAGGAGAAGTCACCAGTTCTTGGTCTAGAAATCTCATAAGTTTGTCTTAACCCATTAATTTTTATTCTAGTGAATTTATCTTTTGGAACTTGTTTAACATCAACTTCTAATACACCGATTAGTTTACTAGATCTAATAATAATTTCTTTTACTTCTTCTGATTTTTCGTACAATGCAATTAGCAATTCATTTCCTTTCAGTAAATCATTTGTTACTTTAATTTTTATGGAAGAATGCCCTAAATAAGAAACCATTACAGTATCATTAGCTTTTGCAGTAATTTCAAAAAAACCTTTATCATTGGTTATAGTACCAGTAACTGAATTAAGATTTATGATATGAGAAGCACTTAGTGATTTTTTAGTTTCAGAATCAATTACTTGACCTTTTAAGATTTTTGAAGCTAAACTGTCGTTTTGAGAATAAACACTTAAGGATAAAAAAAGGACTAGTAATAGAAGATATTTGTTTTTCTGCATCTAACAAAAGTAAGAATTAAATAGCAGACAAAATGGTTAATTTTATGTGAAAAAAAACCATTATTGTGTGCGCACGAGAAGATTCGAACTTCCACATCCTATTCGGATACCAGCCCCTCAAGCTGGCGCGTCTACCAATTCCGCCACGTGCGCTTAATTTAATTAAAAAAGCAAATAATTTGTGACCGGGCTGGGGCTCGAACCCAGGACCCTCTCCTTAAAAGGGAGATGCTCTACCAACTGAGCTACCAGGTCTTAATTTTTTAAGAATTGCAAATATAAACGCATTCGTACAAAAAAGTGCTTTTTTTAATTTATTTTTTTAACGATATTTGCTAAACAAGTTATTTTTATGAAAATTATTCTGTTAGGATATATGGGTAGTGGTAAATCTACTATAGGTCATCATTTAGCAAAGAAATTATATCTTACGTTTACTGACTTAGATAACCATATAGAAAAAAAAGAAAACAAAACTATTTCTGAAATTTTTAATGAAAAAGGGGAAATTTACTTTAGAAAAAAAGAGCATGAGTATCTGAAACAATTTATAAATGAAAATGATTCGTATGTTTTATCTCTTGGTGGAGGAACTCCTTGTTATTCGGGAAATATAGATTTTATTACGAACGAAGAAAATCTTTTTTCTTTTTATTTGCAAACTTCAATTCATACACTTCATAAAAGACTATCAGAAAACAATTCTAAAAGGCCTCTATTATCGTCTTTATCTGGTCAAGGATTAACTGAGTATATTGCAAAACATTTATTTGAAAGAAGCGTTTTTTACGAACAAGCGTTGCATCGTATTTCTGTAAATTCAAAAAGTGTAGATGCTATAGTAACCGAAATAAGAATATTATTACATTAAATAAGCTTTTGAGTTTTTTTTATCAAATACGACTTCTACATGTTCCTTAATTGAAGTTGATAAAGAAATTCCTTTAAAATCAGCCTTTATAGGATATTTTTTATGATTCCTATTTACTAATACTGCAGTTTTAAATCGTTTTAGAGGTACCTCTAGAAAATACTTAACACCATACATTAAAGTAGTGCCAGAATTCAAAACATCGTCTACTAAAACAATCGGTTTGTTTATGTACTCTTTAATATCAATATTAGTACTAATAGGTCCTAAAGGTTTTTTCTTATCAATAAAAACTTCACATAAAATAACTTTTAATGAAGATATTTGTTGCAATGATTTCGCTAATTGTTCTGCAAAATAGACTCCATTACCTTGAATTCCAGCAATAATTATTTCATCTTCAAAGCTATTGGCCTCATAAATTTGATAAGCTATTCTTTTTATTTTCTGATGAATCTGATTGTGATCTAATATTATGGTAGTTGCTTTCATTAATTTTATATTTCTAATGGAGAATCTTGATAATCATCAATATCTCTTCTATCTTTTTTTGTTGGTCTTCCAGTTCCTTTTTTTCTATAATAATCTTTAGAGTACTTTAATAAACCTAATTTATTAAATTCTTCCTTTGGTGTTATATCATTGCAGAATTGATGAACTAATTTCGCTCCAATTCTACCTTCAGGAATAGCTATTACCTCTATTTTAATATTTATTTGATTCTTACGAACCGAAATGATTTCACCAGCATATATATCTTTAGAAGGTTTACAATTCACTTCATTAATCTTAACATGCCCCTTTTTACAGGATTCAGTTGCTATACTTCTAGTTTTAAATGTACGGATACACCATAAATATTTGTCAATTCTCATAAAAAAGTTAAAAAAGGCTTAATCACTTTTTACAAAGGTATAAAAATGGTAAATTGCACCACTAAAATAGTGTAAATGTTTGATAGAAAGATTATAATTTTATGTTTGTCAGTCCTATTTATAGGATATGCTTGTGATACAGATAACCCAAATGGTTTTGTAGATGATTTTGATTATGCTGCGCAATCATTGATTGACAATGATTCTCTTGTTGATTTTTTTGAAACTCATTATTATAACGATGCAATAGATTCTGTACAGCCTTTAGTTTCTGGTGCTTTAGCATTAATAAATGATTCTAGATTATTGACACAAGACATAAGCGATCGAGAAGTAGATTATAAATTGTATTCTTTTGTGAAAAGAGAGGGTACTCCGGATCCAATAAAAAGTTTTCCAACTGTTATGGATTCTATTTTGGTTAAATATAAAGGTCAATACTTAAGTGATACTGATAATTTGGTTGACTTTGATGAAAGTTTTGTAAATCCAATTTGGTTGACTTTAAATGGTGTAATAAGAGGATGGGCTCATGGTTTTGGAAACTTTAAAGGGGGGAAATTAAAAACCGAACCAAACGGAGATCCATTTAATGGTCCAATAACATATGAAGACGGTGGAAAAGGAGTTTTATTTATCCCTTCAGGATTAGGTTATAGCACAAACGGAGCTCTAGGAATTCCAGGAAACGCAAACTTGATGTTTTATATTGAATTATATGATTTAGCTGAAAATACTGATCACGATAATGATGCTGTTCCTTCAATACTTGAAGATCCTGATGGAGACGGAGATCCTAGAAACGATGACACTGATGGTGATACAATCCCTAATTATTTTGATGTTGATGATGATAATGATGGTGTTTTAACAAAAGACGAAGGAGGAGATGATGGAGATCCAACAAATGACTTTAATGACCCAAATAATCCAACATTACCTGATTATTTAAATCCAGATGTTACCAGTAATTAAAAAACTTAAGAATAATCACAAAAAAAGCTCTTGAAAATCAAGAACTTTTTTTTGTGGTTTATTTTTTTTTGATTTTATTTAATTTGTATGAAACTCCAAATATTATTTGACTAACTCTGGTGTCAAAATTGAAATTAGAATCAATTGTATTGTCTGTAAAAGTAGACTCAATCTTAGAAAACCCTCTTTCCAATCTTATATCAAATCCTAAACGACCCAATTCTATTCCAGCTCCGAGTTGAATTCCTAGTGAGAAATTCTCAGTAGATACTTCTCTTAAATCATTAAAATCAAAATTTGATGATAGGATATATTGAAAAGAAGGTCCAGCAAAAACAGTACCTATTCCTAAAATTTTCTTTCCAATTAAAACAGGAACATCAATTTTTCTAATTTTAAAATTTGTAGAATTATATAAATCTTGTTCATTTCTTCTGTAAGAAATATTATTTTTTAGTTCAGTATAAATTAATTCTGGTCTTAAATAAAAACCTATAATGGGTAATTTTGCTCTAAACCAAACTCCTGTATGTAGTCCAGTCCTAGACTTAGCACCATCTAAAACGTCACTTGATACATCGCTAAATGTGTCAGAATTATAGTTTATACCTGCTTTTAAACCGAAATGAAGTTGTGCTTCTAAGTGTTGGATTGTTCCAAATAACAAAATGCAAATTGCTAGTAATTTTTTCATTTTTTTTAATTAATTAAAAAGCTTTTTTTTTTGAAAAATTATTTTCTTTTCAAGACTTTTTTTACTTTATTAAAGACAGCTACATCATTAATGTTGTATTTTTCCATTAATTGTGCAGGTGTTGCAGATTCACCAAAAGTATCATTTACTGCAACAAACTCTTGGGGTGTTGGATTGTTTTGAGATAAACATCTAGCTACACTTTCTCCTAAACCACCAAATTTATTGTGTTCTTCAGCAGTTACGATACAGCCAGTTTTTAATACTGATGCTAGTATAGCTTCTTCATCTAATGGTTTTATTGTATGAATATTTATCACCTCGGCACTAATTCCTTCAGCTTCTAATTTCTCTGCAGCTTGTAAGGATTCCCAAACTAAATGACCAGTCGCAACAATAGTAACATCTGTACCTTCAGTTAAAAGAACAGCCTTTCCTATTTCAAAAGGTTGATCTGTTGGCATAAATACGGGTACTTTTGGACGACCAAATCGTAAATAAACAGGGCCTTCATAATCTGCAATTGCAATGGTAGCTGCTTTTGTTTGATTGTAGTCACAAGTATTAATTACCGTCATACCTGGTAACATCTTCATCATACCTATATCTTCTAAGATTTGATGCGTTGCACCATCCTCACCTAAAGTTAAACCAGCATGAGAGGCGCAAATTTTAACATTTTTATCAGAATAAGCAATAGATTGACGTATTTGGTCATACACACGTCCAGTAGAAAAATTAGCAAAAGTTCCAGTAAATGGTATTTTACCTCCTATGGTTAAACCTGCTGCAATACCCATCATATTTGCTTCAGCAATTCCTACTTGAAAAAAACGTTCTGGATGATTGTTTTCAAAATCATTCATTTTTAAAGATCCTGTTAAATCTGCACATAGCGCAACTACATTAGGATTTGTTTTTCCTAATTCTGTTAAACCATCACCAAAACCAGACCTCGTGTCTTTCATTTCTGTGTACGTATATTTTTTCATTTTTCTGTGTTGTTATTTGAACGTAAAAATAAGTTTTTAATTGAGTCTTATTAAGCAATTTCAAGCAATTCTTTATACAATTTATGAACAGGTAATCCCATAACGTTAAAATAGCTACCTTCGATTCTTTTAACACCTATAAGTCCTATCCAGTCTTGGATTCCATAACTTCCTGCTTTGTCATATGGATTGAAATTATCTAAGTAATAGTTAATTTCTTCATCTGTAAATTCTTCAAATTCTACAATAGTTTTATCATTAAATACTTTTTTAAAAGACATGCTTTTGATACTTATTGAAGTATAAACACAATGTTTCTTTCCAGACATTCTTTTGAGCATACGAAATGCATCATCATTATCTTTTGGCTTTCCGATCGCCATCCCTTCAAACCAAACAATAGTGTCTGATGTGATTAATAAATCGTTTTGTTGCAAATTGGTAAAGGATTTTGATTTTAGCTCGGCTAGATAATCTGTAATTTCTGCTGCTTTTAGATCTTCTGGATAAAGTTCATTAATTTCCTTAACCTCAATGGTAAAAGGAATGTTTAATTCTTCAAATAAGTGTTGTCTTCTTGATGAACCTGAAGCTAAAATAAGATTGTATTTAGATAATTTTTTTCTTAACATTAGTTAAATTTAAAAGTGTAGTTTATAAAAACCTAATATGATATAGGTTTTATTAGATTAGAACCGTTAAATAATGAAATTATTTTGCAGTAGAGACATCCTGTATATTTATATAATATAGAAATAATGCATACTATGATTAATAAATAATAATTCTTTCAGCTATTGTAATCATGCATTAAAAGTCTTTTTAATTCTAGCCAAATCACGTTTGCTATCACGATCTTTAATTGATTCTCTTTTGTCGTGAGTGTTTTTTCCTTTAGCTAAGGCTATTTCTAATTTTGCCCAACCATTTTCATTTAAAAATAATCGAAGAGGGACAATAGTATTTCCTTTAGCCTCCACATCTTTCTTTAAACTACGTAACTCTCTTTTATTGAGTAATAATCTTCGTTCACTAGTAGTTTTGTGGTTAAAATGATGACCAAAAGAATATTCTTCAATATACATGTTAACAATAAACAACTCTCCTCGGTCATTAAACTCACAAAAGCTTTCAGTAATTCTAGCTTTACTCTCACGAATTGATTTGATCTCTGTACCAGTTAATTGTATTCCAGCAGTATATTTGTCTAGAATTTCAAATTCGAAACGAGCTTTTTTGTTTTGTATGTTAATTTTTTTTTGAACTTTCATTAAGATTTACCTTACTTTTAAGGTTTTATTTACAATCTCTACAAAGATACATTTTTGTCTGCTTTTATTCTTTTAATTTTATGACTTATCAAATTACAAATAGTAAAAAAACGAACTTCCTAAAATATAGATTCTTGTGCTGTCTGTTTTTATTCTCTATAATCTCATGTAAGCAAAATTCACGGTTACTAACAGCTCAGCAAATTATTGATAAATCTATCAAAGTATCAGGTGTTTATAAACTTTATAATTCTACACTTTCTTTTAATTTTAGGGATAAGAAATATATTGCAGAAAGAAATTCGGGAGCATTTGTTTTAAAAAGAATTTCTACAATGAAAGATTTTCAAATAGAAGATCAATTGTCTAATCAGGGATTTCAAAGATTCATAAATTTTCGTTTATCAACAGTTGTAGATTCCATGGCCGTTAAATATATTGAATCTGTGAATTCTGTCCATTATTTTTCTGTTTTACCCTTTGGTTTAAATGACCAAGCTGTTCAAAAGAAGTTATTAGAGAGTATAAACATAAAAGGAAAAAAATATTACAAAGTTCAAATTACATTTACTGAAGATGGAGGAGGAGTAGATTTTGATGATATTTTTATCTATTGGATTGGTCAAAAAGATTTTAAAATTGATTATCTAGCCTATACATTTCATGTAAATGGTGGAGGAATGCGCTTTAGAGAAGTGAAAAAAGAGCATTTAATTGAAGGAACTCGATTATTGGATTACAATAATTTTAAACCAAAAGATGAGAAGATTAAATTATATGGGTTAGATAAAGCTTTTGAAAACAACGAATTGATAAAGGCCTCTGAAATTAATTTAGAGAATATTAAAATTACTTTTAATTAATTTTTAATAAACTAGAGGTGGCCTTACCGTCAATGACGGTTACAATATAAAGATTTGAATTATTATTGTCATTAATTTCATCGTACCTTTCTACTCCTAATACCTTATTTGCAAACACATTAGTAGTATTACTGTGTCCTACAATCAAAACCGTTTTACCTTTTGTGTTGTTTTGAAAGGCTTTAGAATACAGATCACTGGGGTTGTATAAAAGAAGTGATAAATTTTTACTATCTGCTGTTGGTTTGGCTGTTAATTTAGTTCTGTTGTAATCTGTAGAATAAATAGCATCAAAAGGAATATTAGAGAAGACGTCTCTCCAAGCTTCTGCTCTTTTAAATCCATCATAATTTAAATTTGGATTTATGTCTGTTTTATCAACTCGTAATTTTTCAGCGTGACGAATAAAATAATAGGTAGTTACCTCTTGAGAATAAGAGGCTAAGGATATAAACAGAAGACTAAAAATTAGAACTAGTTTTTTCATCATTTGTGATATTTAGTTATACGAATATAGATAAAATATAAAAATGATACTTGTAATCTAAAATATATATATTATGTTTTTTTTCTATAAATACTATCCATTTAAAGAAACAATTAGGCTGCTCGGATAACTATAATTAAATATTTAGATTGTATTTTTGTTAAATAAAAACTGGAATGGGGTTATTTAATACAATCTTTGGAAGTAAAGTGAACGAAGAAAATGAAATTAAGGTAAATTGGATTCCATTCAATTCTTTAGAACAAATAAAAACTATCAAAGAATTATCTAAATCTGAAACCATACTTATTTTTAAACATTCTACACGTTGCGGAATAAGCAGTATGGTTATAAAACGCTTCGAAAAATTATTTAATGAATCTATAAAGAACATCAAGGTTTATTATTTAGATCTGTTGAATTTTAGAGATATTTCTGATGAAGTTGGAAATAGTTTTCAAGTCATCCATCAATCTCCTCAACTATTGGTCATTAGAAATGAATCATCTGTTTTAAATGTTTCTCATTATGATATTACAACTGTTGATATTCAAAAATATTTATAACTATTTAATTTTAAATTTCATAAAACTTTGCCAAAAATCAATATGCTACAAAATACCTCAGGAAAAGATTTATATGGTTATCAAAAAAATGCTATAGAAGAAATATTCCAAAGGTTTGATAGTGCTGCGGACGATTATCATTTGTTATATCAGCTTCCAACTGGGGGTGGTAAAACAGTTATTTTTTCTGAAATTGTGAGACGATACATAACGAAATACAAAAAGAAAGTATTAGTCTTAACACACAGAATTGAACTAAGTAAACAAACTTCAAATATGCTAGATGAATTTGGAGTTTGCAATAAAATTATTAACAGTACGGCAAATTTAGATGACCAAGACAATTATAATTGTTTTGTTGCCATGGTGGAAACGTTGAAGAATAGATTAACAGATGATAAATTAGATATTTCTGATATTGGTTTGGTGATTGTAGATGAAGCTCACTATAACTCATTTACAAAAATTTTTAAATTTTTTGATCAATCTTTTATATTAGGTGTTACAGCTACACCTTTAAGTTCTAATATAAAACTACCAATGTATGAAAACTACCAAGAGCTGTTTGTAGGAGAGACAATAGAGCATCTTATCGAACATCATTTTTTGGCTAGTGCAAATATGTTTTCTTATAATGTTGGTTTAACTTCTTTAGAAGTAGGTGCAAATGGTGATTATACCGTTAAATCCTCAGAAGACTTGTATACCAATGTTGATATGTTATCAAAATTAGTTGGTGCTTATGAAGAGACTTCAAAAGGTAAGAAAACATTAATATTTAATAATGGTATTCATACTTCTATTCAGGTTTATCATGCGTTTAAAAAAGCAGGATACCCAATTGCTCATTTAGATAATACTAACACAAAAAAAGAGAGAGATTTTATTCTAAGATGGTTTAAAAAAACACCAAACGCAATCATAACTTCAGTAAGTATTTTAACTACTGGATTTGACGAACCCACCATAGAATCTATCATTTTAAATAGGGCGACTAAATCGTTAACTTTATATTATCAAATGATAGGTCGTGGTTCTAGAGTTTTAGATTACAAATCAACGTTTAATGTTATAGATTTGGGTAATAATTTTCACAGATTTGGTCCATGGGGAGCAGATTTAGATTGGCAAAAAATGTTTAGAGCCCCAGATTATTATTTAGATGCAATTCTATCTGATGAAGAGATTGAAGGAGCTTTTAAATTTGAACTTCCTGATAATGTTAAAAAAGAGTTTTCCAAATCTACAAATCTTTACTTTGATATTAAGAAAGAATATTTAAGTACCATTAGAGCTGGTGAGTCCTCAAAAAAAGTACTGGAAAGATCCATTATACATCATGCAAAAATATGTATTGAAAACAGCGAAGATGTTTATGATTCTCTTGCATTAGCAAAAATGATAGGAGAGGAAATAGATGACCGTATAGATAGATATTCTAAATGTATATCAAAAAGCACACATAATTTTGTTACATGGCTTAAAGAAGATTATCGTAAAAAATTAAATGCTTATTTGAGAAAAAATTTCGATATTGATTTTGAAAAAATTCATGGTCATCCGCCAGTTGAAGAATAAATTTTAAACTAAAAAAAGCTTCCAAATTGGAAGCTTTTTTTAGTTTAAAGTTTTATATATTATTTCGCTGGTAAAATTTTACCTGTGCATTCACCAAAACCAATTCGTATCGTTTCATTTTGGCAATGAGCTCTCATTATAACAGTATCGTTATCATTTATAAATTTTCTTTCAGACCCATCATTCATTTTTATGGGATTCTGACCTCTCCAAGTTAATTCTAACATCGAACCATAACTATCTTTTGTAGGTCCAGATATGGTGCCACTTCCCATCATATCTCCAGCATTAACAGGACAACCATTAACAGTATGATGAGCCAATTGCTGGGCCATCGTCCAATACATATACTTAAAGTTAGAATTAGCTACAATTGTCTCTTTTTCTCCTTCTGGTTGAATTCCTACTTGAAGATTAATGTCAAAACTTCCCTTTCCTTCATTTTGTAGATATGGAAGTGGTTTAAAATCTTGTTTTGGATTTTCTACCCTAAAAGGTTCTAAGGCATCTAGGGTTACAATCCAAGGAGATATTGTTGATGCAAAACTTTTACCTAAAAACGGCCCTAATGGAACATATTCCCACGCCTGAATATCTCTTGCAGACCAATCATTAAACTGTACCAAACCAAAAATATATTCTTCAGCTTCTTCAATAGGGATTCTTTCACCTAAATTATTGGAAGCAGTAGTTATGAATGCCATTTCTAATTCAAAATCTAATAATTTAGAAGGACCAAAGCCTGGAGTATTGGTTCCTTCTGGTGGTCTTGTTTGACCATATGGTCTTCTAACTGGTGTACCTGATGGAATGATTGAAGAACTCCTCCCGTGATATCCAATAGGAATATGTAACCAGTTTGGCAACAATGCATTTTTAGGATCTCTAAATAAACTTCCTACATTAGTGGCATGCTCTTTACTTGCATAGAAATCTGTATAATCACCAATACTAACAGGTAGAAGCATTTCTACCTCATCCATTCTAAAAATAACCTTGTCTTTGTGAGCTGCATTGTCTCTTAATGCACCATTGGTTACGTCGAAAACATCTGCAATTCTATTTCTAACCAATCGCCATGTTTTTCTACCATCAGCAATAAAATCGTTTAAATTGTCTTGTAAAAAAATATCATCAGTAAGTGGAATTCCATCAAAATATCCTAACTGATGAAATGCTCCTAAATCAATTGCAAAGTCTCCAATTCTACTACCAATTGTAATGATATCATCTTTGGTGATAAAAACTCCAAAGGGTATGTTTTGAATAGGGAAATCAGAGTTTGTAGAAACTTTTAACCATGATTTTCTTTTTGGATTATTGGCTGTTATTTTCATTAAAAATTGTTGATAAAGTTTGTATCAAATATAGTGGAAAGTTATCATCTTAAAAACGTTTTTTTACTACATTTGAATTTCTTAATTAAATTTTAACAATGCAACGAGATACAGAAATTTTTGAATTAATAGAGGCTGAAAAAGAGAGACAGCTAAACGGCTTAGAATTAATAGCTTCAGAGAATTTTGTGAGTGATCAAGTAATGGAAGCAGCTGGTTCTGTTTTAACAAATAAATATGCAGAAGGATATCCTCAAAAAAGATATTATGGTGGATGTCAAATTGTTGATATTGTTGAACAGTTAGCAATAGATAGAGCAAAAGAATTATATGGAGCTGAATATGCAAATGTTCAACCCCACTCAGGTTCTCAAGCAAATACAGCCGTTTTTCATGCGTGTCTTCAACCGGGTGATAAAATTTTAGGTTTTGATTTGTCTCATGGAGGTCATTTAACGCATGGTTCTCCAGTAAATTTTTCCGGAAAGTTATATGAGCCTCACTTTTACGGTGTTGAAAAAGAATCAGGAATTTTAAACTACGATAAAATTCAAGAAATAGCCACTAAAGTGCAGCCAAAAATGATTATTGCTGGTGCTTCTGCTTATTCCAGAGATATGGATTTTAAACGTTTTAGAAAAATTGCAGACAGTGTTAATGCATTGTTACTGGCAGATATTTCTCACCCTTCAGGGATGATTGCAAAAGGAATATTAAATGACCCATTACCTCATTGTCATGTTGTAACCACTACAACTCATAAAACATTACGTGGTCCAAGAGGCGGAATGATATTAATGGGAAAAGACTTTGAAAACCCTTTTGGATTAAAGTTAAAGAATGGTAACCTTAAAAAAATGTCTGCTTTACTTAATGGCGGGGTTTTTCCTGGAAATCAAGGAGGTCCTTTAGAACATATTATAGCTGCAAAAGCAATAGCGTTTTCTGAAGCATTGACGGATGAATTTTTACATTATCAAATTCAGGTAAAGAAAAATGCTGCTGCTATGGCAAAGGCTTTTGTTGCAAAAGAATATCACTTAATTTCTGGAGGAACAGACAACCACATGATGCTAATAGATCTTAGAAATAAGAATATTACTGGAAAAGATGCTGAAGCGGCTCTTGAAAAAGCAGAAATAACAGTGAATAAAAACATGGTTCCTTTTGATGACAAATCACCGTTTGTTACTTCTGGTATTAGAATTGGAACTTCTGCAGTTACCACTCGTGGCCTAAAAGAAGAGGATATGACGATCATTGTTGAATTTATAGATGCAGTAATTCAAGATTTTCAAAATGAAGATTCATTACAGGCTATTGCAGAAAAAGTTCATGATTTCATGAATCATAGGCCTTTGTTTAAAGGATAATAACACTAACTTTATTAGGATGAATAAGGTATTTTTTATTTATTTATTTTTTTTCTTAAATATTTTAAATGCTCAAATAGCTTTTGAAGATGTAGCTTATGAAAAAGGCGTTGGTTACAGCTATGGCGAATCTGAATATGGAGGTGGAGTTTCTTTTGCAGATTTTGATAATGACGGATGGGATGACATTACCTATGCGTCAGAAGATGGAATTGAACTATATTTTTTTAAAAATAATAATGGGATTTTTAATTTAGTGACACTAAATGGGATTTCAAATACTTACAAAACAAAACAAGTAATTTGGATCGACTATGATAATGACGGAGACAAGGATTTTTTTGTAACTGCTATTGAAGGAATAAACAAATTTTATAGAAATGATGGAAATATGAATTTTACAGATATTTCATCTACAATTGGTTTTTTTCAAACAGATCTTTTTACTTATGGAGCATCATTTGGTGATATTGATAATGATGGTGATTTAGATGCTTTTATTTCAAACAGAACAAGTACTGATGAATTACAACGAAATTATTTATATAGAAATGATGAGGGTACTTATATAGATATCACCTCTTCAGCAGGAATTCCCATTGAGGATGAAAACGGAAATGAGAATAGTCAGTTATCCTTCTGTACTATCTTTTTTGATTTTAATAAAGATGGATTTCAAGATATATATTTGGCAAACGACAAAACAAATAATATTAATAGACTCTATAAAAACTTAGGAAATAACACTTTTGAAGATGTTTCTATTTCTAGTGGTGCAGGCATTGCTGTAAATGCCATGACAACAACCATAGGTGACTATAACAATGACAGTTGGTTTGATCTATACATCACAAATACTCATAGTCCTCAAGCAGGTAACGGGAATGTATTATTAAAGAATAATGGAAACGGAACCTTTACAAATGTTGCAGAAGAAACAGGTACAACTTTCAATAGCTTTGCTTGGGGAGCAGTATTTCTTGATGCAGATAATGATACTTTATTAGATTTATATGTAAGTGGTGGCTTTGACGGAAGTATTGGTTCATTTTTATCTGCTGCTTTTTACCATCAACAAACAAATGGAATATTTACCATTCCTCAAGATATTGGTTTTGAGGAAGATACAAGAGAGAGTTTTTCAAATGCCATTGGGGATATCAATAATGATGGAAAACCTGATATTATTGTTTGTAATGATACAGAAATTAATTTTTTATGGGAAAATAAAACGAACAATAATAATAATTGGCTAAAAGTAAAACTAGAAGGTACTATTTCTAATAAAGATGGCGTAGGAAACACCATTGAAGTTAACATAGTAGGTGGTCAATCTCAATATAGATATACTCTTGCTGGTGAGGGATATATCTCTCAAAATTCCTCTTATGAATTTTTTGGTTTAGGAAATGCCACGGAAGTAGATTATATTAAAGTACTATGGACTAGTTCGGGTACCGAAGAAATTATCAATGATATTGCTGTAAATCAAGCAATAATAATTAAAGAGGGTAGTGGAGTACTAAGCAATACTGATATTCAAATTGACAATCTCTTTAGTATGTATCCGAATCCAAGTAATAATGGAGTTTTTAAAATCTCAATATCAAACAGTGATTTAGCTTCGTTAAAGGTTTATGATTTTTCGGGAAGGTTAATTACTGAAATAAAACATTTAAAAAACAATGACGAAGTTAATTTAAGCCAATATCAGAAAGGAATTTATATTGCTAGACTTACCTCAAAAATTAAAAACAGTTATTTAAAATTAGTTATAGACTAATCCTCTGTAGCTCTATCTAGTAAATTTTTATTCATTACTTTACTAGTCTTGGCTCCTAATTGCTTAATTTTCTCCACCTTCTTAATGAGGTTTCCTTTACCAGTTAACTTTTTCATAGAAGAATCGTAACTACCCTGAACAGTTTTTAATTGATTGCCTACTTTAATTAAATCATCTGTTAAGTTAACAAATTGATCATATAGTCTTCCAGCTTGATTTGCAATTTCCAATACATTTTTCTTTTGATTTTCTTGTCGCCACATTGAAGCTACGGTACTTAAAGTTGCTAAAAGAGTAGACGTAGAGACTAACACAACATTTTTGTCTAAAGCCTCCATATACAATTGATTGTTCTTGTTTAAAGCTAATAAATAAGCAGGTTCTATAGGTACAAACATTAATACATAATCAGGTGTATTAATTTCATATAACGATTCATATTTTTTTTCACTTAATTCTTTAATATGTTTACGAATACTTTCTATATGTTTCTTTAAATGAATTTCTTTCTGTAACTCGTCTTCTTCATTAAAATAAGCCTCATAATTTGTTAAAGAAACTTTAGAATCTACAATCAAATGACGATTATCAGGTAAGTTGATAATAAAATCTGGTTTTTTTAATCTTCCTTCTTCATCTCTATAACCACCCTGAGTTGTAAAGTGAATGTCTTTGGCAAGATTTGCTTTCTCTAAAAGAATTTCTAATTGTGTTTCACCCCAATCTCCCTGTGCTTTACTATCACCTTTTAGTGCTTTAGTTAAATTTATAGCCTCTTTACTCATTTGTAAATTAAGATCTTTCAAATTATTAAGCTGTTCTTTTAAGGCAGAATGCATGCCAATACTTTCTTTTTGTGATTCTGTCACTTTTTTCTCAAACCCTTCAATTTTTTCTTTTAAAGGAGTTAAAATATTATTCATATTTAGTTTATTCTGTTCTGTAAACTTGGTAGATTTTTCTTCTAAAATTTTATTTGCTAAATTTTCAAATTCTTTTGTGAATTTTTCTTGAAGCTTTTCCAATTCTTCTTTGTTTTCCGCGATGTTTTTTTCTGAGTTTTTTAATTCTGTTTCCAGACGTATTTTAGAGGCTATTAATATCTCTTTCTCTGTTTGAGAGGCTTTCAAGTCATCACTTGTATCTTGAATGCTCTTATTCAAAATTGTATTTCTTTCTTCTAAGGTAGCTTGTTCTTTTTGAAACTTTAATCTTGCCGAGTTCCTACCTAGGAATAGACCAATAAAAATACTGGCAATTATAATAATTAAGTAAATAAGTAAATCTGTCATCATTCAAAAATAAGTTCTTAAATTTAGAGCTTTAATATTGACGATGCAAAAATTATCAAAATTTATATTTACCCATATTTTAGGCTGGAAATTGGTAGGTGATTTTCCAAAAAAATTAAAGAAATATGTCATTATTGCTGCTCCACACACTAGTTGGAAAGATTTCCCTATTGCAATTTTAGCAAGAAACTCGTCAAATGCCAAAATTAATTTTATTGGAAAAAATTCTTTATTTAAAGGACCTTTTGGCTTTATATTCCGTTCATTAGGCGGCACACCAGTTGATAGAAGTCAGCGAACAAATATGGTAGATGCAATTGTAGACATCTTTGATTCTAAAGATGAATTTAGGCTAGCGATATCTCCAGAAGGAACAAGAAAAAAAGTTGCTGCTTGGAAAACTGGTTTTTATTATATTGCAAAAGGAGCGAAAGTACCTGTTGTGATGGCTACCTTAGATTTTGAAAACAAACAAATAAAAATTTCT